>Ga0209589_1003492_pt1 | contig 27445 bp, 17 predicted proteins | sample CowpeawhiteBW_FD_187525 | JGI IMG/M metagenome (GOLD analysis project Ga0209589, IMG submission 187525) | Root nodule microbial communities of legume samples collected from California USA - Cow pea white BW (SPAdes) (version 2) | ecosystem: Host-associated > Plants > Roots > Nodule | place: USA...
ATCATCTTCTTCTCTTGAGCTTTGTGAAAGGAACCTTCACATCTAGATAGCTTGCTATCTTAATGTCCAGTGGGGATTTCACTTAGCTTTCTTAATCAACTCACACCATATTCAATAATCTTAAAAAGGAACAAGATAATCCTTCATCATTAAGGGATACTTTAAGTACTGATGACCCCTTAATGAAAGACATGGCAAAAAGGATGATGGATAAATTTGAGAAGTATTGGAGTGAATATAGTATCATTCTTTCAATTGCCATGATTCTTGACCCACAGATGAAACTTGAAGCACTCCGATTCTATTATTCAAAGCTTGATCCTTCCACTTGTGATGAAAAGATTAATCACATAAAAGGAAAAATGTACAAACTTTTTGAAGAATATGTGAGTGTGAGGTCAAATTCATCAAATGCATCAAGTTCTCAACCCACTTGTTCAATAGAAGAACATTTGAACATGGAAGAAGACCAAGAGATTGATCCATATAATGTAAGTTAGTCATTATTCCTAACTTATTTAGTTATTTATTATCATCTTATCTTTATTTAAACCAATTTTAATGTTTGTATTATATCTTTTTAGGAATATATCAATTATGTAAGCCAAAATGTGAATGTAACTGGCAAGTCTGAATTGGATTTGTATCTGACTGAAACACCACTTGAGCCAAAGTATTTTCCAAAGTTGGATATTTTGAGCTATTGGAAGGATCGACAAGAACGCTACCCAACCTATGTAAACTAGCATGTGAGGTGTTAAGTATTCCAATAACAACTGTTGCCAGTGAGTCTGCATTTAGCATTAATGGTAAAATGCTTAGCAAGTATCGATCTAATCTTCTTCCTGACAATGTTCAAGCTCTAATTTTAACTTAAAATTGGTTACATGGATTTGAAAATATTGGTAATTTAATTTATATTACTTTTCAATCTTTTACAACATACTTGTTATTCTAATAAATTATATCTTTTGTTAATAATCTGCTTTTAATTTTCAAGATGAAGATAATGAAGATTGTCAAAAAGTGGAGGAAATTGTTCTAGACTTTTCAATCCATGACTCCAATGTACTTGTGCAATAATTTGAGGTAAGCATATGTTTCTGTAGAGTTCAACTTGTCTTGGTTATTGCTGTAATATCTTGAGTTTGTTTGCTTAGATAAGACAAATGTATATAAGTGTAGGATGTCATGAACTTTCACTGTGTATAAGACATCTTGATTTTTGCAGTACAGGTAACTGATATCATTTGAAGGATATGGTAAAAAAATAATTTCCACTAATGAATAAAAAACTTATGAATATGTGTAGATTTTTTGGTATCCAAGAAAGTATTAATAATATAGTCTTTCGTCCAATATTTTCCTTACCAATTATTCACCGAAGAGAAATTTATCAGTTTGATGCATGCCTTAGTTTAGGCATTATAGGTCGCTCAGGTATCTTCTTTTTTTCATTAGAAATTTTAATCTTAAATTTGTCATGGACGAAAAACTTGAAAATCTTAGATTTTAAAGTCCAAATTCAAGTGTTTTAGTAATGTTCGGTTAGTAAGATGTAATTAGATGATCATAGAAATAAGGGATGAACAAAAATTCATAACACAGGATATGTCTTTGAACCATAATTTATCTTCTTATATGATGATTACATTTTACTTGCTGCTTCATGTGCAATTGCTGTAATAAAAGGAAATACACGTGGTTGATGTATGTAATGAGAAGAGGTTGAGTATTATTATTGGTTTTGTCTATTTTGTTTTTGATTCAGTGCAACACTCTACCAAGCATGAATTTGAAGTCAAATATAATAGGGTTGTATATCACATGACATTCAGTGCATCACGTTTTTCTGTGTTTCATTTAAAAATGTCTCATCACATTGCTGCTGCAGGTTCCATAACTTCCCAGCATTTTCTGCTGCTGAATTATTTTTTTGTTGTCATAATTTTTAGTATTATTCCGCTGTTGTAGTTTAAACAGAATACTGAGCATTATTCTGCTGTTGTTGTTTTAACTATATGCAAAATTGTATGCTTTTGAGTTGAAGTATATGTGTATAGGTGATCTGATTCAAGGTGATCTGATTCAACCCATTCATTATCTATGCAGGTCATTGCAACATTGGATTCACTCTATTATGGTGTTGCATATGCAGGCTAAGAAATTTTTGGAGGCTAAATGAACTGTCAACTATTGAACATGTTTAGTTAGTTAGTTTAAAGTGCTTGTTTGTGTGTATATGGTAGTCCAAGCTATGAATACTATGTTTCTCGGGAAATGACATCTTTGCTTTTATCAAATCTGATGTTGGAAATATTGTTATGATTACTAGAAATATTTGAATACTTGAAAAAAAAAATCCAATTTTTTAGGTGGGTTGGTGAGCCAACCCACTTAACCCACCAACCCGTGGTGGGTTGAGCCGAGTTACAAAAAATCTGGCTCACCTTGAAGTGAGTCGGGTTGGGCTCACTAGTTTTTTGACCCGGCTCGTGGTGAGCCAACCCGTGTGAGCTGGGTTGGCTCACTTTGACATGTGTAGGGAAACATGTCCTTATGTTTATGTTATTATTACATATTCATTTGTATTTAGGCTTAGCCCAAATTCTCTTTATTGTAAATACATTGTCATATGCGTATTTTTACATAAGGGAGATTAATCCTATACCTAGCTTTTCAATATATTCAATACATAAAAACCACCATCTCACTAAACTTTACTTTTTAACTTTCCTCTACCCTCTCTCTAGACTTCTAGCTTCATTCTTCATCCTTTTGGAGATCTAAAACTATAAGATTGCTCCTAGTAAAGATCTCTACACATCCACCAAATCATATTGAATAACAAAGTAAGTTCACTTTTTATCCTTTTTAAGATTGTTTTAGATTTTTGAGTTGCATGTAAGGAATTTCTCGATGCATGTGGCTTAACTATGCCCAAAGTGAATATCTACTGGTCAATGACCACGATGCTATGCTTATATTCTAATTTGGAGTTTTATTATTATAGTTAGGTTATCTTGTGAGAGATAAAGCTTTAAGGAGCACCTTTGAGAAAAATGGCAGTTTAACCATGGTAAGGGAGACTTAATAATAATTTTTATACTTGATTATAAATGGTTTTACCTGAGTGTGTGTGAGTTTCTAATGATAAGATGAGAGTGGTTGATTATGAGTTGCTCGATTATACTAATATGTGATGAATCACATGATATTGTCTATAGAACATGTGGTATAAATTGATCTTATAATGTTACTTTGTGAAATTTAGAAATTTTGTATGTTCAATTGTATTGGTAAATTGCTTGAGTATAATGATGGAATTCAGTTGTGATTTATTTGGCTAGAATATATATATTTTTTGGTTTGTTTTAGTATTGTTGCATGTGGAGCTATCACAATTTGTCTAGGATTGTCTAATTTGATTTATTTGATGGTTATTTTCAACTAAATTAAGTTATTCCTAAGGAGGAATTAAAGTTGCATGGATAGTCAAGTTGGTAGGCCTATTCAAGTCAAAGTGGGAGTTAAAATTTTGATACAACGTCATGCATTACTAGAAAACCGTTGGGAACCACTCACATGACTCAAGTCAGTGAGCTCCAGTGGTCCAGAGCATTGGTTGTAACTTTGGAACTGTTGGAAGCTCACTTCATAGTGAGCTCCAAGAGTCTAGGGCATTGGGTCATCCCTAGGTCGCACTAGGCGCTTACTTGACTATGAGCATCGGGGAATCTAGTGCTGGACTCTCTTAGAAAATTTTTTATTCTCACTTTGTTAATCATTGGATCAGATTGAAACTTTTACAACTGATCCTAGACTTATGATTCTTCACTTTGACTGTTGGGCTCTTTGATTAAATGTTTATGGTTATAGAAATTATTTTCACCATTTGAAATTAAATGTTATGTTAATGCAATAGAAAATAAATGATAAATTATTAACATGTAATTTGAAATAAATCATAGCTAATTTATGTTATAAGACGGGTTTGGATTTAGTTAAAATGTATATGTATGACATGGTGTGATGATTTAAGACTATATGTGAATGTGATTAATGACTTATGTCTGATATGTTGTTCTTTGACTATTTTTCTTATGATTGCATTTACCAATTTGGTAATGGTTATTGTGAATTAACATGAGTATGAATGGAATGATCTTTGATAAACTACTATGCTTTTATTATGAAGCATTTGTTGTGATTTGATATGTTTGGATATGGTTGAATGAGAAGGTAGTAATTTCCAATGGGAAATGCTACTCTCTTTAGTTAATGTGTGGAGTGTATTGATGTCAAAGTTTCCTGGTGAGACTATCCTATCTCTACTAAGTATTGGACTCAAATAATGGAGGATACTTAGGGTGAGAATTTGTTAACATACGATTTTTGCTTATTTTTGTTCTTTAAAGTACTCTTCCTAGGTTTCATTAAAATGTAATTTTCTAGAGTTAGCTCAAATAAAAATTAGTCTAGTGGTATTTTTCCTAGATAGGTTTTTCTTTTTGTGTTTTCACACCTTTAACCCTTGTTGAATTTTTTGAATTTGCCGAAAAGCCCCTGGTCAAAGGGGCTAACTGATGGCAAATGTCTCAACCATTGCCAAAAGGATCTAAGAAGATTGAGCTTCACCTCAACTGAAATGACCTAAGTTGATGTTCATTGTCTATTCGTCCAGGCAACTAAACCAACACACAGAAAAGCATAACATAGCATGTAAGTAAATCTTGATCAAAGTATTAATGATTTTGAACAAAAATATAGAAAGTAAAAGAACATTCAGACCTCCAATGCCATTTTTGCCCATTTATTTCCCATCAACGCATGTAACCGAATGACTTTTCTTTGTTCTTCTTTGCTAAATGCACCTTTCCTCAAACCAGGTGTTAAATGATCTGTCCACTTTGAACGACAACTTTTTCCAGAATGAAGTAGTCCAGTGTTTTTCTACACTACGCTCCAATTTCCTGGTCCATGTTTTGTCACGTATGCTGTCAGTATTGCATTTTCTTCTGTTGTCCATTGCCTTTTCCTCAGATTATTTTTTTGTGATTGATCAGCGTTATTCTTGTCCTCACTTCAGAACGAGAACATAATGGCTATAAAGTTGAGAAATCAAAGTTAGTGGATAATGTAACACATGGTAAGATAGAAATCATCATTAGGTTGGTACTTAATAATATTATAATTAAATTTTTTGGATTATTATTAAATTTGTAATTCTTCGTATTATTATTTCATGTTTATCGTATATAATAATACAACAAAAATAATTGATATTATTGGCGTTTGAAATTCATTGAAAATAACAAAACATTGTCAATAAAAGCTTTTTACCAGAAAATTGATAGGTCAAAATCCATCAATAAATGTCATTCGGTAATATTTATCAATAGATCATAAAATTCGTCAACAATTATCAACGAATATGTCCATTGCTAATTACTGATGAAAACATCTGTCAATAAATTCACAGGTAATTACCGACAGATCGTAAATGTCATTGGTAATTACCAACAAATATCTCCCTCGATAATTAATGACGGACATATTGGTTAGTAAATTCACGAATAATTATCAACGAATATAATCGTCGATAAATTCACAAGTTCGATAACTAAGGATGAATATTATATGTTATTTGCAATAAATAAATAAATATATATATATATATATAACTATCAGTCTAATCAATATATTTTTCATTAGAAAAAAAAAATAACAAGGTTATGTTTTTTATCACTTAACTTCCAGCAAAAATTGGAATTACTCACTGTTCAAAACTTTGGACCCATATATTGTTAAGTTTATTTTATGTTTCAAATGCGTTTCTCTACTAATATTGAAGCGAAAATGTGTCAAACAATGAAAGCAACTCAAATGTTATCATAAACGCATTTGAAACGTCAGATAAACTTAACAAAATTTAATTAAAAGGACTATACCCATGCATTTCTAAAATTACGGGACTAATTGGGTCAAAATTTTGAAGATGAACTAATTTCAAGTTTCACTGAAAGTTAAGAGACCAAAAACATATTTAACCTAAAATATTAATCAAAAGAAACATTCATGCATTCTAAGAAGAATTTAAGAGATTTGCTATAAGAAAAACCTTTCTATTTACTAGGTAGTTCAACCTATATAATCAATCACACTAGCTTCTAAATATTATTTGAAATCCCACAGCCTTGAAATGTAACAAACAACTTATTTAGCAAAACTCTCAACTTTTTAACAACATCAACAATAACCTACAAGAACTACATTTTGCATGGTTTTACATGATGTAACTTTGAATCATACTTTTGCTTACATGTAACAACAAAAATAGTATAATTAACTCTTTATTCTTTACCGTGATCACATAAATCTTATGAAAATTTTCAACAAGAATTAATACGTATAGAATCGACTTAGTTCTTATAAACCAAGAATAAATGAAATCAATGAAAAATGCTAACCATTAGTTTGTATCTATCGAGCAAGTAAGGGAAGGTTGATCCATTATTATAGTAATATAGTAATGGAGATGATCAATATTATCATAATAATTGTACTATATCTAGGCGGACCAAGGCAACCACATGGCCAAGACCGCCTACACAAAGCTCCACAAATAAAATTACTAAGTATATAACCAGTCAAGCAGAACCACATAGTGGCCCAGGCTGCCTACTTCAAAGGATAATGCGTAATAGGTTGATAACATTAAACTTAGAATATTGCAGACAAGGTCCCAAAAACCAGATAACGCCAATACAGGGCATGGGCCAATCCTAGACCTATCCAGGGCCCAAATATCAGCCCAGCCCATAAGGGTGGCAGATATAATTAATAAACTCTATAAATGCAGGTGGACCCAAAAATTAAGGGGTACGCTTTCATTAATTCCCTAAACCAAGATTTGACTTTTTGAGAGCCCTTTGCTGACTTGATCGTCGGAGCCCTCTCCGCAGGTAACCCCTTAAGGGTCTAAGCCGTGTACGCTAGCAGATGACATGTGCAAACCGAAAAGGAACCAACTCGAGAGGTCAAGGACTGAGGTAAGGCATTATTTGTGTCTCTAATATCTTTTATTTGTTTCCGCAGGAACAATAATAATATCTTTTGTTATCAATATTATCTTAATAATAAATGTTATTATTATCTAATAATTAGTTTTACTATCAATATTGATGTTATATTAATATAATATGATAATAAGTGAATTGTTATGTGTTTGGCAAATGTATAAAATCGCACAAGTAATATAGTGGACAAGTTCAGATATCGTATCCCACAAGGATTAATGTGGTTTAAATTAATTGAGTTATTGATAAAGGGTGAGAATAGCAAAACATTTTAGGTTGAGATAAAAAATATAAAATAAATTTAGAATTATTGTAAATACTAAAAGGAATTGGCACAATGGAAATAAAGAACTTGCAAAAAATATAAGATAAAAGCTTCACTAAAATTGGGTTTCATATGATCTAATTTAAAGCAAAAAAACCAAACAATATTCTTCTAATTCCCACTCTAGTATTCACACCTTATGTAACAAGCTTTAATGTCTTAGCAATAAGTCTAAACTTTAATAAGAACCCTAATGTCTTAGACATTTCCTTATTAAGAGTTTGCATTAATGATCAAAATTCTAATGTTATGAATGACTAATGATGTACTCTATGTCTAGATGCACAATCAATTAATTGTCTATTATAGTATAGGTTCTAATATCGTGTCCAATGACTAGATACCCACAAATATGCAATCAATAATTATCATGTAGTTAAAACAAGAATAGAACACAAGAGTGGTGGAAAAGAATTATATTGATTTCACATAGAATTAAGAATACATTACACCCAATCCCATGAGAGAGTTAGCTACTCTTGGACATACCTAATACAAGACTAGTGTTGAAATTGAATGCCTCCAACCTTTAGAATGCCCTTTTACCTTCAAGTGTAGATATATCAAGTTTCTTTCTCTCCAAGTGTGTGTTTGGCCTATGCTAGACCCTCAATTTATAGAATTTTATAATTGGACTAGGCCTAAAATGTAGATTTGATTTTTGTACTTTTATAAATTGTAAGAGATAATTCTTGATATATATTTTTTAATATTTGGAGATTCCATATCTTTGAATTATTCTTCAATTATTTTAACTTGTAATTTGAATAATCAACTTTTTGGATATCTGATACATGGTTGATAATATTTGATTATTCAATATTTCACTCATCTTGTTGATAATATTTCCAAATCTCTAAGATTTCTTTTGATTTATAGAATATAATCCATACATTTATCTTTTTCACTTTTGTTTAATAAAACCTAAAATGTTAAATAAAATCCAAAAATAAAATAATAATAATAATAATAAACATAAAAATAAATTAAAATAAAAACATGATAATAAAGCGATATAATAACGAAGATGATCAAAATTATCATAATAATAATAATATCTTTTGTTATCAATATTATCATAATAATAATTGTTATCATTATCTATAATTAGTTTTAATATCAATATCGATGTTATGTTAATATAATATGATAATAAGTAAATAAATAGTAAATTTTATGTATAATAATTAAAAAAAAAATTGTATATTAATCATATTTTAAATGGTCTAATATATTAATTAATAGAAACTTTTATCAATTTTAAAGAAACTAATAAGAATTATTGTTTTTATCTAGTCGGTTTAGTTAATTTACTGATAAACTGCTAAGATTTATTACTCAAGAGGATATTCAAACAATTTGTGATTAAGATTTTTTAAATTAAAATCTGAAAGACAGATGTCGATATAAATTATATAATTATTTAATATAATATTTATAATAGTGATTACAAAAGAAAATTAACGAGTGAGTATAATGCAGTTATTTTCACTATTCAAAAAACTTATTTTATATTTTAAATTTCAAAATATAGTTAATATTAAAATAAAGATATTAAATGTAACACTCCATTTAATTAATAAAGTTAATTAAGGGAAATGTCACACAGTATAACAGAATGGCGCAGTCCTGGAATACAAATCTCACTCCTTACCGTTGTTCAAGCGGAAACAAAAGAGAAACTAGGCACACCACGATGCCAAATACAGAAATAAGTACAAAGACATAAAAGTAGTTGATAATACACCAAACGCCAAAACAGAACATGGGCCATAGCCCTAGGGAAAAGCCCAAACAAAAGAAGTCCAGACAGGTAGAATATGCAGCAGAATCATCCCTTCCCTGTTGACCATGAGTGTTCCTCACATCTGCTCACATCAACAAGTTGATGATCATCGCAAAAAGAGAGAACCACACAGCAGAACATACAACAAATAACAAAAGGGTAAGCTAGAGCAAAAAAAAAAGGTTTTATCATGCAATCAGATACACTTTCACATTCAATTATACATACATCACCCAAGCATGTTATGACCTTCCAAACAATACACTAAGACTCGACACGACTCATTCGAATACGTATAATTTAGTCGGATTCAGCGGATGCTTGCACTTGTGGTGGATTACCCTGCTCACCCTTGAGCTGCTCACCCCCGAGCTAAGTGTTACAAGTGTTACAATGTTTCAATCCCCACACACAAGGTTAGCCCTTATTGAGTTTCAGGCCTCTTGCTACTCTCACCACAAGAGTCAGTCCGCTCTAAGTGCGATTAACTAACTCCTTAGAGTGCAGAATGCAACCTTACCTTGAATCCTTACCAAATTATATAGATGGGGCACCACCATGAACTCCCACTAACAGGGGTCATGGAATTACGTCCCGACCACTAAAGCACGACCCTGAAATCTCACCTAGAGATTTCAAGGAATTACGTACTGACCACATACCACTCATATTCAAACAACTAAGTCATAAATATATATCATGCATAGAACTTCATGCCAACATCTGTAACCAATCCTCATCCATATCACATGTTGAATCCATACCAACTCGTTATTTTCAATCCATGAGTATAGGGCTTCATCTCATACCAATACCATGCCTCTTTGATTACCAACCATCTCATTTGTTTCACATGCCAAGATCACACAATCACATCAATCCAATTTATAACCACAGTTTAAACCATGCATTTCATTTCACAGGCCTCGTGCATTATATAGAGTATATTATAAACCAAACAATCCAATTAACCAGTGAAGAAACGCAGCGTAACCTGTAGCAAATCTCGCTCAAGCCAGGAGCCCTCGCTTAGACGAGAGGACTGCCCTCGCTTAGGCAGTAGACTCTCACTTAGGCGAGATCACGACAACGGAGCAAGGAGACTTTCGCACGCTCGCTGAGGCGAGCCCTCCTCGCCTGAGCGAGACAACCCCTCGCCCAAAGGTGAGGTTCCTCGCCTGGGCTGAAACAGGAGCAACATACCAAGGCTCTCACATGTTCTCACTTAGGCGAGCGTCTCTTGCCTGAGCGAGATAGTGCCTCGCTCAAAACAAGAGCTTTTTTCCTGAGCGAGAGCTCGAGTGTAGCCCTGGCCTGTTTCTACAAGTCTCGCCTAGGCGAGACAGGCTCGCTTGGGCGAGAGTATCAGACCTCGCTATTATTTCTCCCTGCCACATATACATTTTCATACCCAAACAATAATACCAACCGTCCCATAGCTCAAAAATCATGAAACAAAAGCAAGACAAACAACAATCGCACCAAACAAGAGGGTTCTAGCTTCCCTTACCTAGAATAAGCTAGTACATTACTTCGACACCAACCACGGAGCACAACAGCTCTAGGAAAAGGCTTAGAATTGGGAAATAGTGGAACATATCTTAAGATTGGGCTCACTACGAAACTGTAACTGGGAAAACACGAAAATTACACTAAGGAAGGGATGGTATGAGTTGATGGTTAACTTACGTTGAGTAGAAACGAGCTTTGAGCGAACTTGTCCGAGGCGAGAAAATAAACCCTAGCAGAGTGACGGTTGCAGCTCTTAGAACAAAGGAAACTAGTTTCTGAAAGTGAGTAGGAGAGTTAGGGTTAGGGCAGACTTAGGGTCTGGTTTCCTTTTTGGGCCAACCTTTAGGCCCAATAGATTGGGGCAGTCCCTTGAACTTAGGGTACAATTATAATAAAGAAAATAGCGGGCCTTACATTCTCCCTAACAAGAAAATTTTCGTCCTCGAAAATGAAACTTACTAGGCAAACAGATATGGATGTGATTTCCTCATATCCTCCTCCAACTCCCACGTAGAGTCACCTGTCCTTCAATCCCAGATGACCTTGACAAGATTGACTATTTTTCCTTGGCGTTCCTTAACTTTGCTATCCTCTAAAGCAATTGACGGTACCTCTATAGTAAGATCCTCCCTGATCTGCACATCCTCGACCTCCAACACATGAGATGGATCAAACACATACTTCCTCAACTGTGAGAAGTGGAACACCGGGTGGAGATTTGCCAGTTGAGGAGGCAAAGTAATCTCATAAGCCATTGGCCCAATTCTCCTCGAGATCTGGTAGGGGCCAAGGAACTTAGGAGAAAGCTTCCTTGAGCAGAGAGCCCTTCCCACACCAGTGGTTTAGGTCACCCTCAAGAACACATGATCTCCAACTACGAATTCCAAGGGCCTCCTCCTGCGGTCCGCATACGCCTTCTGCCTACTCTGAGAGGCCTACATCCTATCTCTCACCAACCTCATTTTCTTAGTGGTCTGCTCTAACAACTCTAGCCTGACCAATACTGCTTCCCCATATTGATACCAACATAGGGGAGTTGTACACTTCTTGGTGTATAGAGCCTCATATGGCGCCATGTCAATGCTTGCATGAAAGCTGTTGTTGTAGGTAAACTTGATCAATGGTAACACTTCATTCCAAGCACCTAAGTGATCCAGTATGCATGTTCTAAACAAATCCTCAAGCGACTGAATCGTCCTCTTAGATTGGCCATCGGTCTGAGGATGATAACCTGAACTCATGGTCAACTTGCTTCCCAATGCACTCTGCAAAGTTTGCCAAAATCGGGAAGTGAACCGTGGATCCCTGTCTAATACAATGCTCGAAGGCACTCCATGCAACCTCACAATTTCTTTGATGTATAGCTGGGCCAACTTGACCATGGACATCCTCAAGTTCATCGCCAAGAAGTGGGCACTCTTAGTTAGTCTGTCCACTATGACCCAGATGGTATCATGCCCTCTAAAGGTTCGTGGCAAATGGGTCACAAAGTCCATCGAGATGCTGTCCCATTTCCACACTACTATCTCCAAAGGCTGTAGATTCCATCGGGTCTCTAGTACCTTTGCCTTCTGATAGGTCAGACAGGCTGATACAAACTGGGCCACATCTTTCTTCATTCCCTGTCACCAGAAGGTCTCCTTGAGATCTTGGTACATCTTAGTCATGCCAAGATGCAAGCTAAGACGACTCTTATGCCCTTCCTCAAGGATTAATCTTTTCACCTATGCGTCATCAAGCACACACAATCTGCCCTGGAACCTCAATATGCCATCATTACCCAAAGCAAAATCCTTTGCTTCATCTGACCCAATTTGTTCCCTCACCCTGATCAAACTGGCATCTACAACTGCCTCTCCCTAACTGATTCCAAGAAATCACTAGATATAGTTAAGGTACTACACCTAATGAACTCGGATCCCAACTTCACCTGCAGCTTCATATCCTTGAACTGTTCTAATAGCTCTACTTCCTTTATCATAAGATGCACGGTGTGCACTGTCTTCCTACTCAAGGCATCTGCTACTACATTTGCCTTCTCCGGATGGTACAAGAGTTCAAATCGCAGTCCTTCAGAAACTCCATCCACCTTCTCTTATGTATTCATTTGGTGTATTTATATTTTAAATATAGTTTTTATAATTATTTTGAAAGTGTTTATATGTGAAATTGGGGTGGGGTATATTCTATGAATTTTTATAATTTATTTTGAATGCATTAATTGTGTGGATATTATTGTAATGGTTGTTGTGTGTGTGTATGTTAAGATAAAAGTGGTAGTATGTGTGGTTTGGAGTGTTTGCTTGAGTCTTGTGGTTGTGTCAATATAGTATACTTAATGGAGATATTGTAATTAAATATTATGCAAATGCAATAGAAACTAAATGATAAATTATTAATATTTCAATCAAAATAAATACTAGGTGATTGATGTTATGAGATGAGTTTGTATTGAGGTAATTTATATATATATATATATATATATATATATATATATATATATATATATGACATGGTGTGATGATTTAATATTATATGAGAAACGTGATTCAATAAAATTATTATGTGAATTATAACAATGAAAGGGGAAGAATGAGATCTCACAGATGTTTTTAGCTTGAAATTGTAATTAGAAAGTATGGTTATCTTGTGTGTTATGATGTTAATGAAAGTAATTCTAAGGAGAATCGCTTCAATTATGTAAATATAGTTTTAGTATTGAGCTTTAATCCCGAGAGTAAGTCATCCTAACTCTCCTAAACTCATATACTCATATAGAGAACGAAGTTTAGGTAGTGAGAGTTGACATGGGTTTCTATTGAGGGATCTTGGTTTGAACACTACAACATTTTGTAGTTTAGACCACACTAAATTAGACAACAACTAAATAAATGTGGCCTAAACTTATAATAGATAATACTTTTATAAATGTTGTATAAATATCATGAAAGCCCATGATTACGTAATTGTTGCTTTAAACTAGGTGGGCACAACCAGTAAAAACGTGGTCTAAAAATATAGGTGAGGTCTAAAATCAACCTAAAATATTATTTTCTATTGTGAGGATTTTAAGCAACGGTTTTAAAAGTATTGTCGTACAAAAAATCGTTGTCTATTACCTATAGCTACACTCACCTATACCACGCCTCAAGAACCGTGGTCTATCTTTAGACCATGGTTTTTATAATTTAGATCACAATTTTATGCCATTGTCTTAAGTGATTTTTGTTGTAGTGGAAATACAACCATTATGGTCAAGCTATAGTGGATTAACCATGTTATACATGTGAGCCAAGTTGAGCCATTCTAGAGATTAGTATGATAGGCGTATGACTAAAGCGTACTTCGCTCAATACATGTTATTCTGAAAATTGAGTCTAGATAATGTTAAGGTCTTAAGAAATTGCTTGATCCTGATTGAATGTATTAGAAAGTATGACTAAATTGTTAAAACTTGATTTAATTATGACCTTTATAATAGAAGTATATGATAGAACTTTATAAAAACAAATAAGCGTACCATTGTGTTTGTATGTTTGTTCGTGGTTGCCCACCTACTATGATTGTATGTTATACGTGAGTAGATAATGGTGAAATATGAGAGATATGTAGCATGAGACTTCTTAGAAGATTTTAAGGTGTAGTATCATAATAGCTTCATAAGTATATATGGTTGTATTGTTATATTCGTCCTAATACTCGAAGGAGTTTTAGTGAGTGCAAAATTTTCTTTAATTTTTACATGGAGGATTGTAAATACAAGATATGTTTTATATGATGGTTTATCCTTAATACCTAATTTGAAATGCTTTAAATTAGTTGTGTGGTCTTGCTAATTTGGAGTGTAATTTTTATAATTTTGTAATTTTATAGTTTTATCATTTTATAATTTTTATAATTTTACTATTTCTTAATTTTATATTTTATAATTTTATAGTTTTATTATTTTATTAATTTTATATTTGTAATTAATTTTAAAAATATTTTCTTCCCTAAGGGATGTTCTGGTCATCGTAATTACTTATAATAATGATGTGAATACACATTTCACCATGAAGAACATCATTGTCTTTACCCTTGAGAATCACCCTACCAGTATATAAATAAGATAAAAACAATCAACAAAGAAATATAGCGTGGAAAATCCAACACTAAAAAAAAATCACAACCGTTGTCTAATGACAATCAGAGAATAACACTATATGAAATTTTTACGACATATAGACAACTCTCCCATGCCTTTTGACCCTAAGTACACCCACACTCTCCAAAACAAGAATTTAACTCAAACCTCATAACACTCTACTACAAAAGTATAAGAAAAGTCAAATACAAGATTAAAGTCCATTATATAGTTATTATCACTCACTCTGATAGTCTTCTCCTCAAGCTAGGTTTGGCTAAAGCTTGAAATGGTGACTATGGTGGATGGTGGATGCGCGGGAGCTTGGTGTTGAGAGAAAATGGCTTTCGATTTTGATGATTTAATGGTGGGATGAAGGTTGTTTGTGGTGATCTAAGAGAGATTAGGCCAACTCTAGAGAAAGGGGTTCTAAAGTGACCTCTTGGAATGCTCTAGCAAGTGACTAAGAGAAGAAGTATGACTCAAATTTCAAGTTGGAAGCATAACATTAACATTCTTAAAGTGAGAAATAAATGAGGGAGACACTTATATTTATAAAGTAAGGTGTCTCCAAAATGGTCCAAACCTTAAAAATGCTAACATGCACCAAAACCTTAAAAATGTTATCTTAGTGAAGGAGAGCTTGACATATGGCACTCCACACTTTCACAAAAATGAACCACTCATGAGTTGCCATGTATAAAGTTACTTTATGAAAAGCCTCTCCAATAGGACAATGACACATGGCCACAATGACACATGGCCACTACCTATGTCAAAGAACTCTCTATTAAAGGCTTTGCCATGTGGCATGTGTGGGACGTCTTCCACTTTAAACTAGGGTTAACTTAATTAAACATCAAAGAATTGCTTAAGCTAATTGCATATGATGCTCTATACTTAAGCAAGATTGTTTTTAAAACCCTACACTACTTGACCCTTAATACAAGACCTTCAAAGGAAAACCTACACCACATGATTCTTAATACAAGGTCTAAAAATGCTCCATGATGGCCCAAGTGAAAAGGAGTTTAGCTTCACCTTGACTAGATGTTGCTAACTCTTCTTGAATTTGCTTGGCAGTGCTTCTTGTGATTGGGCCCTTGGCTAAGGGTGTGCCATTACACTCCCTTGTTTATCCTAGCTGATGTGGGACTTTCCAAAATGTATTATTTCCATCAACCGAACACTCTCCACTTTGATTAAAATAAACACATGTTCATTGTCTATACAAGCAATCATACTCCACCATAAATAATATACTCACATGGAATTAAACTATCCCAAGACTTTCCTTTCACGGTGCACCTGCATCAACGTTAACCAATGCCCGTGTATAATCACTACATACTCTACATCCGGTGGCAGACCTTAATGGTGGCATAGGGGGACCTTAATAAAAATATTTTATTAATTTTACATTTTATATTTTTAATTAATTTTAAAAATAATTTCTTCCCTCCGGGATATTCTAGTCATCATAATTACTCATAATAATAATAATGAGAAAACCTATTTCATCATGAAGAACATCATTGTCTTTATCCTTGAGAATTACCCTACTAATAGAGAAATAAGATAAAAATAATCAACACAAAAATATAATGTGGAAACTCCAAAACTGAAAAAAAAAATCACGACTGTTGTCTAATGTCGATTAGAGAATAAAACTATGTGAAAATGTTTATGACACATAGACAACTCTCCCATTCATTTTGACCCTAAGTACACCCACACTCTCCAAAACAAAAATTTAACCCAAACCTCATAACGCTCTACTACAAGAGTATAAAAAAAGTCAAATACAAGCTTAAAGTTCATTATATAGTTATTATTACTCACTCACTTGCTTATCCTAGGTAGGGATGTCAAAAAAATCCGTACCCGTGGGTATCCGCGGATAAAACCTGCAACGGGTAGAAAACAGATATTAAAAAGGATACCCGCTACCCGTGGGTACGGGTATTTTTGATACCCACATGTTAACGGCGTGTGTACGGGTATCATGGTATCTGTACCCATGGATACTCGTACCCGCTAAACTTACACCCCTTAACATTCTTCTCTTTCCTTTCGTTGAAATTTGGCATATACATCAAACCTTATATAGACAATGACGTTTATGGTATGCTTGTTGCCAAATGATGGAATCAATATAAGAATACTTGGCACGTGGCAATTGAGGTTTATTATTTGTTTATTTTTTTTTATTTTTTAGAATCAATCGGAGAAAGTGGATTTTTTGATCAAAGCACTAATGTAAGAATTTCTATTGTGTTGAACGTCATTTTATATTTACTTTTACAATTATTTGGACTTCTATCAACTTAAGTTTATTTGAACCTTATTTAAAATTTATGATAGTGATGTATTTTATTTTATTTTATTTGAATTTATGATTAAATATTTGTTTTTTCAATAATTTTGCAAACACCCGCGAGTACCCGTGGATACCCGCAGATATGAAAAAAATAGGCGGGTACCCGCATAACGGATACTCGACGGATATGGGTACGGGTACATGGCATATATTTATCCAGCGGGTAGGGTATGGGGGAGTTACTACCCGTACCCTACCCGCCCCGTTGACATCCCTAATCCTAGGTGATGTGGAACTTTCCAAAATGTATTATTTTTGTAACATCCTAGCTAGATATTACTTAAATAAAATAAATAAATAAAGAAATTGAAATTCAATCGTCAAACTTTATTATTCCCAAACGCAGGAAAATTTGAAATAATAGCCAGTGCGCCAAAATTTAAATAAAACTAAATTATAACGTTATTACAAATTTCCAATTTTGATGAGACAAATTAAAACACAGTAAAAATCCCTAGCTCATAGTATCCCAAGTTAGCCCTCTGTCCACATCTACGCATCAACAACGTCACCTGTAACATCATCTGCTCCTGTGTAACGAATCACACGATCATCGCCAATCACAAACATAAAAGGTGAGCTTATACAATTCAACATATAAATTAAGAAAATTAACAACACACCCAACTGTTTAATTCTAGTTAGTTCTTTGCCAAGAACTTAACCCCCAAGGCCTTTCAACCTTCAAACCACACAAATAGTTAGCCTTAGACTTAGGATTTATGATGCTCATACGAACCTACACGCTCATGATCTTGCCTTTACAAACCTCCCCTCTCGTAGTCCTACTCTACGGACCTACCCTCCCGTAGTCCAACACACGTGATCCACTAGTTATATACCTCCCTGCACGCAACATCTCTCAAGTGTGAGCCGAAGCATAGGAACCTACCTTGCCTGTATCCTTCCACGAGAGTATCCGGATATGAACCTCCATGCTCATATCATCACGTGTTCACCACTATCTATGAACCTACCCGCTTATGACACAACATCTCCTGATCCAAGTTTGCATGAAATACATCCAAACAACACACACAAACCACTAATCTCGCTTAGGCTAGAAGCCTTAGCTTGAGCGACCAGGCCTGTCTTACTTAAGCTAAGCTTTCTCGCCTAAGCGAGCGTGTAGTGGCTCACTGTGAAGTCTTGCTTAGGCAAGCTCTTCTCTCCTGGGCGAGATTGCCCTTCGTCTAAAACTAAAACACTCGCCTAGGTGGCGAGTTAAACAACAACACAAGGTCACTCACGAGTTCTCACTTAAGAGAGAACCTCTCACACACCTTGATTTCTCGCTTTGGCGAGAAGCACTCGCCTGAGCGAGATAGCATGTCCGCCTGAGCAAGTGGCTCGACACATAAGCAATGCCAAACCAACAACAGGTAGTATAGAAAACCCCATCATACTCATATAAACGCGTAGGGAATTACTCATACAACATTAAAACAATTAAACCTCTAAATTATCCCATATAGAGCACGAAAATTCATGGCACGAAAATTTATGGCCAAACACGTTCATACATGCATTTCAGACTACACAAAAATTCATAATCAAATAGACATGTAATTCCTTGGCTTAAGAAAAATTGAAGGGTGATAGTTCTTCTTGACCCAATTTGGCTCCCCTCAGCTCTCACAATTATGTCGAGTCGTCCGGCAGAAAAGACTTTATGAATGGAGTAAAAGAAATTGGGATCGTCGATCTCTTCCTTAAAGATTGGGATGAGTCGATGTCGGTCGATGGTGTGAAAACACTTCCTGATGTCAAATTCCAAAAGTCGGGACCATTCCCCCGTAATGGAATGCGTTTCCCAACCCGTCTTGGGTACCGGATGGGCTATTGTTGGGCGGCATAAGGTGCTTGGGATGACATGGATTAGTGGATCCCTTTTTTTGTATGCTTTACAATTTGTCTTCGTTTGCTAAGCAGTTATATTAGGTTCATTTCCTTCTCGATTCAATCTTTCATTTCGTTTGATTTTAGGTATAAAGCCTCTGTCATGGTAGTCAAATCTCTCTTTTTGAACAGAGCTTTAAGCCTTTAGCACATCAATAGATATTGCAGTAAAATCATCTAATTTGAGCCCACTTCCATACTGATTGGAATAGCCAAAAATGCACCTTTCCCCACTATCACTTTCTAGAATTCTTTCTAATACATGCTCCGAGAGGGTTAGCCCCGGCTATCAAGATGAGCTAAATGGTCACACCGCTAAAAGGGAATTTTAAAGATCTCGGGATTGCTTCAATGGCAGAAGCCAGAAGAGTGAATTCAGCGATTGCCTTTTGACATGGTAATTGGAATCTTCCCTCAACCAAGGAGGGATGGGTAGGCTCAACTCGATATGGCTAGAAAACCCTTACCTTAGGGCCACTTCTCATTATACCTTTCCCCTCAACTCTCACAATTATGTTTCCCTTCAAAGGCCATTATGGGTTGTTTTTCCCACAAAGCCTCCCTTGGAGGTCCACTGTCTTTAGGTTTTCCCACCCTTTCACATTCAGATCACAATTATTTTAGGAAAAATAAAGAAGTTAATTTTGTTCTCGACAAGATTTGAACACATGACCAAGTAATCACAAAGCAAGTGCACAACCAATTCAACCAATCATGTTTCATGATAATTCCTAAAATTTTAGGATTACATTATCAATACCCACATTCAATCATAACCTTAAAATCAAAACACAAAATAAAATATCATACAATTTGGCACACATAGGACTCGAACCCAAGTCCTCTCAACACAACCAAGTACTCTCAACCACTTGAGCTAGTACTTTTCCATGTCACAACAATTAACATTAAATGCCATAAAGGCTTATATACCCGCATTTATTAAATAATTATTTAATTTCCTAGTGTCTTACAATTTTCTATAACCTTACACTTTCTACTCTAATTAAAATAAACACATTTTCATTGTTTATACCAACAATCATACTCCACGATAAAGAATATAGTCACTTAGAATTAAACCATCCCAACAATTTCCTTTCACTACATACCTTCATCAAAGGTAACCATTGCCCATGTATAATCTGTTAGCACAAGCAACCTTGGTGCAAACATTTGATAAAGCAAAGTGCATGAGATCACATGTAGTTGATGAAGATTGATGAAGATCCATTTGATGATCATGTTTCTATTGTGTTAAATTTGGAAATAAAGTGAAGATTATGAAGTTCACATGTTGTACTATATTCGTAGGCTATATGACATATGTTAGATATCTTTATAGTCTTAGTGTGTCCTTTTCAATATGTTAAAATGGTTTTTAACAAGTTAAAAGATTTGTTGTATATAGTTTCTGGTATGAATGTATTCAATCAGTTGAATTATTTTTCAATCAACTGATTTCATTTAAGTAAAGTGAAATCAACAGATTGTACGGATAAATCAACCTATTTAATTCACTTAAGACCAAACTATATAAGTTGTCTTTTAGAGAGTTAAGGTACGATTTTAAGTTTTTGAGCACGAAAAAAAATTATTCATCTCTGGAAAACTCTTTATCTCTAAATCACATAGCTACAAGTGGTAGATTGAAGATCTTGGTTCATCTTGGAGCCATTTTGGCTTGGTTGGAGCTTGAAGAACTCAAGTTTGGTTGGCATGGGATAACCACGATCCAATTTTGTAGTTCTTGAGCCTATGATTGTGTTCCTAGAGTGATTCCAGGCCTGAAAGTGTGTTTCTTACAATTGTGTGGTTGAGATTTTTGTGCGAGTAAAAAATCTTGGTGTTTCTATTGTTCAAAAGTGTTGTAAGACCTGAGAAATTTATATAAATAATAATTAATAAATTACAAATAATGGTGGGTTGGAAGTACTCCTAAGAGAATTTCTTGGCAAGTCATAAACAAGGAGCAATGGTAGCTCAAATGGTTGGACATGTTGGGTGATGTTGAGTGGACTTAGGTTCAAATCTTGTGTGTGTGCCATTGGTGTGATGTTTGAATTGTGTTTTATTTTACCAATATATTGCGAATGCAAAAGCATGATTTAACTTTGTATGAATCATGTGATATCTTGTTGGTTGTGCATGCTTGTTGTGTTGGAAGGATATGGGGTTTCAAACCTTGGCTAGCGAGGGATGGAATGGGGGGCAATTATGGTGTAGTAAAAGCACAAATTGAATGGCCACTAACTTTGATTTTTTAATTAAATTCGTTTCATTCTAATTTATTTATTTATTTATTTTGAGTTGGAAAATGGGGGAGAAGGAGGTTGAGTGAGAAGACCTATTTTGGTGAGTGTGGCAACAATAGATATATATATAGAGAGAGAGAGAGAGAGTAGTGAAATTGTATCTTAAGAAGAAAAGGGAGCACTAAAAAGGAGTTTTTGAGTGGAAATAAGGATTGAAGGCTTGGGGACGAGAAATAGGTCATTAGGATTACAATTGGAGTAAGTAAATCAGGTAAGGGGAGCTATCCTTATGTGTTTTCCTTTCAATTAATCTGTTTGGATGATACCATGATGTGGGTGCTTGACTTTTATTCCATTTTATGCTGTTTTTTTGCAAATTTTGGGTTTCTGCCCAGAAACCGCCTAACAACTATGAAGGCCTGCCAGGCGGCACAACCTATTTTGTACATGTTTTTTTTTAGGTTTAGTGATGACTCGCCTAGCGACAAGGAAGGACCGCCAGACGGCGCTAACTGGAACAGTGCGTTCTAGTTTGATTTTGGGTGTTTTGTGATGTGTTTGGATGTACTGCGAATTATGGAATCTTGGTTTAATTGGCTGATAGGGATAACTTTTATGATAATTTGGTGAATTGGGGGTGTATGTATATAATGGTTTAATATGGGTTTGGGTAATGAATGTCAATTGTGATCCATAGAAGTCGAATTTGGTCCTTTTGATGATTTTATGAATTAATAGAATGTGTATACATGCGAGATGGATGATTGATTGTGAGTCATATGATGGAGTTGCGTTCTAGAAGGTTTAGGGTTCCATGCAGGTAAGGGAATTTCTGAAATTTCCAGAATTCTAGTGTGTCACCCGATGGTTTGAGTGTGCCGCTAGGCGATGGATGTTGGTAGTATTGGATTTGACTAACTATGTGAGAAAAATGAAATTGGGGTCGTTGGGGGACGTTCTGGCTTGAAAATGGGCAGGATTGTATGATGTATGTGAGTTCACATGAGTGTGTTGATGCATGAGTTAAAGTCATGGTTTTATATGAAATTATGGTGGCTTGAGTTGTGGAAATAAAGGAATGGATGGGTATTGTTGGTGATACTAGATTGCTTATCTGTTTAAAATATAGGAGCTGGCTGTTTGGAAACATTCCATTCACATATATGATCTACTAACTTAAGTCAAATAATTGGTAAGGTGCTTCTAGGTTGGTGTTGGTTGTCATTAGGTTATATAAATCTTTAAATGGGGGGTGTGGTGAATTGGGATGCAAGAATAACATTATTGTTGTGAAGGTGATTGTATTGTTAGCCTCAAGTTCACATGCTATATGTATATATGCTTGATTACTTTCAAGTGATGTCAATTCTCCTAGATTAAATGCATGAGTTCTTATTTTGATTGATGTGTAGGAATTGTGGTGATGTAATTTGCGGATTGTTTAACTGTGATAACATGTAAGTGACACTCTGAATGTGTAGATATGATTGCTTGTTGTGATAGAATCAATTATGTAGTTCCTAAACCAGTAGGATTCATTTTACTGGTGTGGCGTCTGGCGACGAATATGTTTCTGCCAGGCGATAAGCCATAAATAGAGGGATCACTGGGTGCGTGGCACCTAGCAGTAGGGGACATCGCCAGGCGGTCTGGAGCACGTCTTCGCTTGGCGACGCTTAGGCAGCGTCAAGCGATATTGTAGGGGCAGGGGTCCGTTACCGATGGTTTTACATGGATGAGCTTAATGGTCTAGTCAGGGATATACTGGATTAGTTATGAGCGGGAAGGTTCGTAATGAGGATTGGAAATGCGTGATTGATGTGGGCAGGGAGATCTGTATCAATTGTACTCTTGTATGGGGATACGAACGAGAATGTTCATATGTTCTATGCTCACACTTGAGGCTACTATGAGTGGGAAAGTTCATAGCAAGTATTCACACATGTTGAACTACGAGCGGGCAGGTTCGTAGAGTGGGACTACAGGCGGGGAGGTTCGTAGAGTTGGACCACGAGCGGGTAGGTTCGTGGAAGCATGATAATCCCTAAGGACCAAAGTTGTGAATGGATCTTTCTAATATAGGTTATGAGATTGAGTTGGAACGTTATAAAGGAGTCAATGAACTAAAATTGGTTAACATAGATTAGGTGAGGATTGATTCTCATTATCTATTATAATATTATTTTTCTTTCTCAGCTCACCCTTTCTGTTTGTGTTTGGCGATGATCGTGTGACTTGTCTTACGAGAGTAGATGTGAATCCAGGTGAGGACGTTGATGCATAGAGACGGAGCGGGGCAGATTGTGGGGGACTTACTTTATGTTTTATTTACAAACATTTTGTAATAAGATTTTACGATGCTTTTCTCTATTATGGACTTGTAATAAGGATGAATCAATGTATTTGAACTTCAACGATATAAATTTAAAAGTTTCCTGCGATTGGGAACTTTATCTATTATTTTAAATCCAAAGAAATTATATGATATTTGCTTTATCAAGTAATATCCACCTAGGGTGTTACAAGTGTAATCTTGGTTTGAGTTTTATAAGACTTTTGATAATAATGGAAACCAGACTCAGGTTGTCTTGGTAAACTAGATGTAGCTCTATGATTGAGTGTCCCAGTATTTTAGTCGATTGTTTTCAAAATTTAATCCATTGATTCATAGTGTATGAACAAATTAACCTAGTGTTTTTATTTTTAATCAGTTGAAAGTGTATTATCCTGCAGCTTTTTCATTCTGATTCTATGATCTAATTGATTCATAGAAAATGGGTTTTAAGCTTTCGAAAAAAAAATTATATAGCCAACTCAACCCCCTTTATTGACTTAAACTACCATTTCATTACTAACCTAATCACCACACAATTTATATCCAATGGCGGACCTTAATGGTGGCATAGGGGGACCTTGCACCGCCCTCTATAAGACCCGAGAAAATTAATTAAATAAATAAGTTATTAAATAATAAATAAGGGTAGTGGGAGCCTTTATGGAAATTAATGTTAGCTTGTATGATGTGGAAAAGTACTAGCTCAAGTGGTTTAGAGTACTTAGTCCTTATGAAAGGACTTGGGTTAAAGTCCTATGTATGCCAATTGTGTGTTATTTTAATTGTTTATTATTTTAATAATAATATGATGGATCATGATGAGTGATAATATAATCCTAGATTGATGGGAATTATCATGAAACATAAATTGGTTGAATGGTTGTGTATTGACTTGACATTGACATGGTTGTGTATTCGAACCTTAGTAAACATAAATAAAGCTTTCTTTTTACTAAAGTATTTTTGGCATGAATGAGAAAGGTAAGAAACCCTAGCCGTCAAAAGGGGCAGCCAAGAGGGTTGGAAAACTACCATGGAACAACCATTGGATGACAATTAAAAATAATTATAATGTCATTTTCGTTTTTGTAGTAATTAGGAGTAATTAAGTGAGTTAAGGGGAGAGAGAGGAGAGACACTAGAGAGAAAAGAGAAGAGCAGTTTGTGTACCTTTGAGCAGGAATTTTTGGAGAGCCAAGAATAGAGAAAAAAGCTTATTGACGTGTGGAAAAGGAGAAGGAGTCAAGAAGTGGATTGTTGTTATCACCAAGGTTACAAGTTTTGCAATTGGAAGCACGAAATTCAGGTTAGGGGAGCTGGACTCTATTAATTTAAATTTGTATTGATATAATTGTATGGTGTATGTGTAATTGGTACCTATGCTCTATATAATTCGTATAGAATTTGGGTTTCTAGAAATTTTCCAGAAAACGCCTGGCGGGCCTTCAAGGTTGTTAGGCGACTCATAAGGTTTGCACTAGGTTTCTGGATTTTTCCCAAAAATCGTCTGGCAGAAAAAACAGGCCGCTAGGCGACATAATCAGACTAACCCAATTTTCTGAGTTTATGTATGAACCGCATAACGGCGAGGAACACCCGCAAGGCGACACGAGAGGTATTGGCACAATTTTGATGTTTTGAGGTTTCTAGACTATTCTGATCGGGACAAAAAGGAGTTGGGTCAGAAAAATGAATATTGGATGTTAATGATTAATGAATTACTATGTGAATGGGATAAATTGGAACAAAATTGATTATGAATAAACCTTAGGGTTTGGAAAATTGGGGATTTCGAGTTTAGGGATTATTCATGCGCAAATTACATTGGGAATTCTATTTGTTCGTATTTAAATGGATATTAAGTAGTGTTGGATGTATGTTTGCTTTTTGAATTGTGGAAATGGGCAGAGGAAATGTCTTCTGGGATTTTGGGACTTTCGCAGGAGTAGGGAAATTCTAGGTTTTTCCTAAAAATCTATGTATCGCTTGGCGGCACCTTGTTTGTCGCTAGACACCAGCACAGTGCAAATTGACACTGTGTGGCTGTGAGGTGCAGTGTAGGCTTGAGACTCTGTTGGGTCAATTTTCTGTATGAGTGTGGGCTAAGGAATTGTGAACAGAGGATGAGTGGGAAGAAGAATACATAGATAAAAGGGGGGTAAATGATGTTAAGTTGGATTGGGATTGGGAGATTTGTGGTCTGAATATAGTGTATATCAGTTCACCATACCAAGTGTATACATAAGATTAACTACAGGTTGTGATTTAGGAATTTGGATATTCTCCTTTGAGTATTTAACTTAAGTATATCATGAAATTATGTTGCTAAGGAAGATGTGAGATGTGGGACTGCATGAGGGTTGGCTGAAAGGGGTTAGTATAGTTATTGATTGATATAAGACTTGAGATTAGATTGTACTATGGGTTATTGGTTGCTGGAATCAGAGTCTCGATGTTTATGCTTAACTTGTAATTGGGTTGAAGGTGAACATAATTCCATAGAGAGGAGTGAGACGAATGCATTATTAATGCATAAGCATAGAAGAAAAATGGATTAGGAGTGCACTATTTGGTAATTTAGAGTAAAGTTGCAAGGAATCTAAAGTGTGGAAATTAATCCTGAAAGGTCTGAAACCAATATCTTACGAGTATTGGTGTAGCGCCTGGCGGTAGTGCTGGACCGCTAGGCGATAACTACAATTATAATGGCACTAGTAGAGTGTGGCACTTGGCGATGGAATTCGTTCCACCAAGTGATAATGTTAGGATCAAAGGCGCTTGGCGCCTGGCGGTTCGCGATGTTTGCCAAGCAGTATGGAACTGGATTTCGCCTGGCGGCTTTGGAGCAGAGCCAAGTGATAATGCCAGGGTAGAATACTTGTTTGCTTTGGATGTGTGTGGTCTACAATGCTTTGGTGATACCTTAAAGATCGACTTGCTGGAGTGTTTCTTGAGTTGTGGCTTAGAATGGTATCCCTTGAGTTGTGGCTCGGGATATGGGGTAAACATGTGGGATTCCTTGAGTTGTGACTCAGAATGACATCTCTTGAGTTGTGGCTCGGGATGACAGATGTACACGAGGAATCTTAAGTTGTGGCTCGGATTAGCGAGTGTTGCTAGTGTGAGTGTGCGAGTTGTGGGTCATACAGATAGGTCCAGAAAGATTGCACTCCTCGGTATTTAGCTAACGAGTTTGGTAGTCTTGGGACGTTATGAGCTATGCTTCGTATTGGTAACTCCACCTGGCGTTACAGAGTGTGGTCCGTAGTAGGTTTCCTGCACGTGTTCTACAAGTTGTGGCAGTAAGGGCATCTTGAGGTAACCACCCAAAGACGTAGAACATGGATAACATCGTGGTGGCCATGTGGTATGAAATCAAAGGATAAATTTCCTTTGATGTGTGTTTGCATATATTTGAATGATATTGTATATATATATATATATATATATATATATAGATATATATAGATATATATATATATATATATATATATATATATATATATATATATATATATATATATATATATATATGTGTGTGTGTGTGTGTGTGTGTGTGTGTGTGTGTATTTATATGTGATGAATGATTGTCTTGTTTCTTTTTAAGATTATTGAATATGGTGTGAGTTGATTAAGAAAACTAAGTGAAATCCCCACTAGACATTAAGATAGCAAGCTATCTAGATGTGAAGGTTCCTTTCACAAAGCTCAAGAGAAGAAGATGATGGATTGATTCAAAACAAAAAGGAAA
>Ga0209589_1003495_pt1 | contig 27418 bp, 16 predicted proteins | sample CowpeawhiteBW_FD_187525 | JGI IMG/M metagenome (GOLD analysis project Ga0209589, IMG submission 187525) | Root nodule microbial communities of legume samples collected from California USA - Cow pea white BW (SPAdes) (version 2) | ecosystem: Host-associated > Plants > Roots > Nodule | place: USA...
TTCATCTTCACTTTCGATCTCTTCCTTTACCTCCAACCCCTTCCCTTTGTCTTTATTTGTATTCCTCTTTGATTCTTTTTCTTCCCGTTGTTCATCACCTTCGTCGCTTTCCTCGCAACCAGAGTGCCCTCGGTCAGTTCTCTCTCTGCTTCTTGTATTTTTCTCCTCTGCTGATTGTTTTCGGCTTTCTTCAATTTGGGTCATAATTTCTGTTGGGCCTGGCTCCATTCTATGTTCCACGTTGATCCCACACTTTGTACTGTATTCGGCTTCGCTGTGAAGTAGAGATGGTTCGAGACCATGAAAACACCTATAATTAACAGAAGCTACCTCCATGGGACGTCCACATTGGCAAGGTATATGAGCCAACACATCAGAGGGGTGGTTAGAAATCTCAATATGCTCACATATTTGAGGAATAATCTTTACCATGGTTCTCTCATAGTACTCTTTGAAAGCTTCATCAAAGTTCACTTCTTCATTCAACCTCACATGCCACAAGCGAAAGTCCTCGACGGTGCGAGACATGGACTCACCATGACCAAGGAGCTTCACATTCTTTCCCTTGCTAAGAATGGCCCATCCCTTAGGGTCTTGTTTGAGGAAGAGCAACCTCATTATCTCTATTGTTGCAAAGTCTTGCACCCCTTCATCTTCACCCTTCACTCTTTTTTGCTCCCTACTTGCAAGCAAGCTCTCAATGGCAATCCAAAAGTGTGGCACAATCTTAGGGTCTTCCCTTCCCATTTGGTATGAGTCTATTGTGATGTCTATTTGCAAGCTTATTGTCTCAACATCCCTCTTCAATTTCTCTATTGCACTCGTGAATTCTTGGATCCACATAGTATTTGTGCCTTCGTAGATGAAGAGATAACTATCCTCCTCGATCTGATTTTTTCAACATTATATTATATATGTATTAAATCATTACTATTTAAGTCATATTCCACACTATAGCCCACACATATACAAAATAGGACATGCAAGCAGTTAGAACTTACCAAATATCCAATTCTTGGGTTAAGCTTGTTCATTTGAGACCAAAACCAATTCCATTGATGAGTGAGTCGAGTGTGATCAGAGTTTCTAAACGGAAATCCATCAATGCCATACATCGATATAATTTGTTTTGTGTCTATGTTTTCCACCTTACCCTCAGGACTTAACAATGGAATCACAGGTTTTCCCCTATAGTTGAACACTTCCTTAATTAGTTCGATGCCTGTTTCAAAATTGAAATGTTTGACCACATACCATCCAAACTTTGCTCTTTGTAATTTAGTTTCTAATTTTTTTATTCGATCTTGATTCCATTCATCTACAATGGGAATCCACAAAATCTTGAAATCCTCCTTCATGTAACCTTCTACTTCTCTTGGTTCCTCTTTTAATTTCACATAAATAGTTTTCAGAAGTTGAGTCTCCTCGTCGATATGTTCGAGTCCCGAAATGAATAACAACACATGCTTCTTCTTAAACTCTTCAACTTTAACCTGTCAAAACAATACACTAAATTCATTCGGAATTTAATTACAATACTTTTTACTCTCTCATCTACTTATAGATTCACATGTAAGCAACTTACTGACTTTCACTATACATTCAAAGCATGTCTTGGATTATTTTCAATTAGTTAACAAAATATTAACTTTTACATTCCATAGTTCGTGAAAAGTTAAATCATAAGTAAAAGGAAGGACTATTTGTATCCAATCTTAGTGTGGTAAACATTGAGAAGATAGTAATTAAATTGAGTGCATGTATCTATTGATAGAAAAAAAAATCAGAAAAACACATACACACACATATATATATATATATATATATATATATATATATATATATATATATATATATATATATATATATATATATATGTCTCAAATCTCATTCCCTTGACAAACTTCCCACACCAGAACAAAATTGATTTTATCAACCTATTGCACCTGATAGCAATTTTATCACGAGAAGATAAACCTAACAAACCTCTGTTGTGACAATATATATAATAAGATAAAAGTTTAAGTTTAACTCATTGATGGAAGCATCCTCCACGGCTCCAAGTAGAAACAAGGCAAAGAAAACTTAGACTTTCTCAATGGAAACTTGAAAGCAATATCAGTTACCCAACAATGAAAGTTCCTTGATGGTGAGTCTAGGAGAAATACTCTCATTTTAAAGGCTTTGTAAAACAAGAAGACGTAGCATAAATAAAATATCATCAATTTCAAGCTTCATCTTCTTCTATCCTGGCCAAAAGTGTGGAGGTTGGATGATCCTCCATCACAAATCCTTACAAAACTCAACTTGTAAGTTGAGGATTTTTCATATATACTACAAATTAACTTTACATCTACCAGATATGGGATCTCCAACACTTTCAAAAGATGTATTTTTTTTTCTACAATCCATCCATTTAAAACTTTTAGATGACACTCATTATGCATGAGAAATAAGATCAATTAAAATTATAATGCTAGTTATTATACCTGTTCTGAAGTGAGGCCATTAATGATATTCTGTCTAGAATCCCTATTCTCATTAGAGATGATGAGTGCTTTCAAAACATTGACAATATCTTTTCCAGTATTAAAGATAATATTTTTACGCCTGGAATAGTCTTCTATTCTCCCTGCAATTACCAGACATAATTTTAAGATCATCTTATAAGGAAAAATGAACTTCAATTCAGCTTCTTACAGTAGAAATTGTATTTGGAAAAGGGAGTAAGGTATATTCAAAATCAACTCATTGAAAAACATACGAACAGATTGAAAATTGTTATTCTCTACTACTTGAGAAGCAAGTAGCTAAAACCTAAATAATAAACACACGAGCACAAATTTAAATCAAAAGGTGGAGTCTCACATGGTTCCCCGAAAGAGTAAATTGTCTGCTGATCAAGACCATGACAATTAAAAGAAGTTACCTCCATGGAACGTCCACCTTCCACATTAGGGCAATGTATATGAGCCAATATATCATAAGGGTAATTAGAAATCTCACTATGCTCAAATTTTTTAGGATTAGTCTTGTCCTTGATGCTCTCGTAGTACTCTTTGAAAGCCACATCAAAGCTCACTTCTTCAATCATCTTCACATGCCACAAGCTCAACTCCTTGACGGTGCGAGACATGGCCTCACCATGACCAAGAAGCTTTACATTGTATCCCTTACTGAGAATGACCCATCCCTTAGGATCTTGTTTGATGAAGAGCAACCTCTTTATCTCTTTTGTTACAAAGTCTTGCACCACTTTATCTCCTTCACCTTTCATTATTTGTTGCTTCCTACTTGCAAGCAAGTTGTTAATGGCAATCCAAAAGCGTGGCACAATCTTAGGGTCTTCCTTTCCCAGTTGGTATGAATCTATTGTGATGTCTATTTGCATGCTTATTGTCTCAACATCCCTCTTCATTTTCTCTATGGCAGTCGTGAATTCTTGGATCCACATAGTGTCTGTGCCACCGTATATGAAGAGATAACGATCCTCCTCAATCTAATTTTTCAACATTATATTATAAATGTATTAAAATTATTAATATTTAACTCATATTCTCACTCTATGACACATATACACCTTTTGAAAAACAATTCTGACAGTTTTTGTTACAAGTTAAATTCTTGTGAGTTAAGGTTGGACGAAAGGAAAAAATACGAAGAAAAGAACACACAAACAACTATGTTCTGTCCTAAGAAAAGAATCTCGGAAGGTACCTTTTCTTTACGCATATAGTTTTGTTTGTGTTCACATATATTAAATAGGAAATATGTGCTATGATATAAGCACTTAGTACTTACCAAGTCCCCAATTCTTGGGTTAAGCTTGGTCATTTCAGACCAAAACCAATTCCATTGTTGAATGAGTCGAGTGTGATCGGAGGTTCTAAATGGAAATCCATCAATGCCCCACATTGATATAATTTGCTTTGTGTCGATGTTTTCCACTTTACCCTCTGGACTCATCAATGGGATCACAGGTTCTCCCCTATAGTTGAACAACTCTTTTATAAGCTTGATGCCTGTTTCAAAAGAAAAATGTTTGACCACATACCATCCAATCTTTGTTCTTTGTAATTTAGTTTCTAATGTTTTCCTGTGATCCTCATTCCAGTCATCCACAATGGGGATCCACAAAATTTTGAAATCCTCCTTCTTGTAACCTTCCACTTCTCTTGGTTTCTTCTTCAATTCCTCGTAAATAGTTTTCAGAAGTTGAGTCTCCTCGTCAATATTTTTAAGCCCCGAAATGAACAACAACACATGCTTTTTTTTAAACTCTTCAATTTTAACCTGTCAAAGTAAAATACACTATATCGATTGACTTACAATGAACTTACTAACTTTTACTACATTTAAATCATGTCTTGGATCATTTTTAATTAGTTAACAATATATTAAATTTTACATACATAGTTCGTGAAAGTCAAATCATTAAATAAAAGGAAAGACTTTTGTAGCTAATCTTAGTGCAGCAAGAACATTGTGAATGTGAAGATAGAAATTAAATTGAATGCATGTGGTTATTAATAGAAAAAAAAAAAACCCAAAAGCATATGTATTTCCATTTATCTTAAATCACTTTCTCTTAACAAACTTCACACTAAAACAAAAATAATTTCACCAACTAGTTGCATCCGATTGTAACTAAAGAGCGGATAATTGGGATGGGTCCAACAAATATCACCTATTATACTATAATTACATGATGGAGAAAAAGAATTATATCACTACTAAAAAAACTCATATTTTTTGTCAATTTTGTTTTGAAATTTTATTTGTAGGAAATACTTACAAATTTTGTTGTGAAAAAAATTTTGCAAGAAATTATTACCAATTTTCTTGCAAAATATTTTGTATAAACACTTTTCGCAACAAATTTTGTAGGAAATACTTGCAAATTTTATAAATTTGTAGAAAATGATTACCCACGAAAGAATTACCTGCCAATTAAAATTTTTCGAGAAAATAATAGAAAAAAGTTTTTTCTTGCAAATTCTTTTAACAAATTTGCAAGAAAAATTTTATGTTATATGAGAATTTCTAGTAGTGTAAATTGATTTAGATAAATTACATGAAGTGTGTATATATACAAAAATAAGAGAAACAAATATAATAGAAAAGTAAATTGTTATATTTGTGTGTTAGTATTATTTTTGTTTATTTGCTAACATCCCCTTCAACTTACGATGGGATTACATTCCACCTTAAGTTTAAGTTTATGTCTAAACTTAATTAAAGAAGCAATACACAAAGGTTTGGTAAGAATGTCAGCATAGTATTTGCTTGGCACCAGCAGCTGCTGGTCCTCTTGCTAATAGTTGAGAAATTCTTGATTGACTTTGTTGTTTAAAACATCTTTATGTGATGGTGGTATACCTATATCACGACCTTCCAACAACTTCACGAGTTGAAAACCTTTAACAGTGGCAAGCACTTCTTGTTGCCAAATAAAAAAAATTCTCATCGTCTAATTTGAGAGAGTTAGGTGTATCAAAGTGTGAGGAAAAAAAAAGAAGAAAGATCTGAAGATGTGCCATAATGCATTGTGGGAGAAAAAGAAAATTAGAATAAAACAACATTCTACATAGAAAAAAAATCTCAAAAAAGATAGAAAAGTCTAAGATAAGATAAAAATATGAAGAAAATTTTACATAAGAAAAAATCTAAAACATCCCACACAAGTTGTGGCTATTACATTTTGACAATGAATAAGACAATATTTAATACATACTCACTACTACTTCCGCGTTCTACTATCTTCACAATTTTCTCTATCCCATCAATTATTCTTTTCACAACCTCAAATACTATCACCATCCAATTAAAACTTTTACTAATCCCACCATGTTTTCTTGTAGAACTGAGGACACTCATTATGCATGAGAAATAAGATTAATTAAAATTGTAATGCTAATGATAATAGTTATTACCTGTTCTAAAGTGAGGCCACTAATAACATTCTGTCTAGAATCCCTGTTCTCACCAGAGATGATGAGTGCTTTCAAGACCTTGACAATATCTTTTCCAGTAATAATGATAATATTCTTACGTCTGGAATAGTCTTCTATTCTCCCTGCAATTATCACACATAATTTTAACATCTTTTTATAAGAAACATGAATTTGAATTCAGCTTCTTACAGTTTAGAAACTGTATTAGGAAAACGGAATATGATACAAAGCAAGCATAACTAACCTATCTCCGTACTACACATTTCCAAATGCTCCCTAAAAGTTCTTATAATGAGATCAAGCTTCTTCTCAAAGTTTCTCGATAATTCATATTTGTTAAGCCTGAATAAAGAAATAGCAATCATTATATTTGACAGAAAATAAAATAAAATTTGATAATTTAATGGTTGACACATCAGATAAAACCCCTACCTTGAGAAATCTTAAATATAAGCCACCCTCTAAGAATTTATATGTATGACATATTTTTAATATAACTAAGTTGATGAATTTATCCCCATGGAACAAAATATAAGAACTAAAATTAGTTTTTAGAACATAGTAATTAATTTGTATAAATGGTTTTACTTGTGGTGAGTGGTGAAGTCATCAATTTGACCAGTGCAAGTGACGAAGGTGAAGATTGCCCAGTAGACGACAACAGGAATCTCATGCAAAGTCTCTGCCAAGGTGGGGACGTCCTTGATATCATAGCCAGCACTGGTTAACCACTTCCACTCGGTGATGCACTCAATCATTTGCATCACCTTCTTCACCACACTGTTGAAGAAGCACAGGTGCTGAGGCTTTTGCTGAATCATCAGAAGCCCATTCAGATCAGCCAGAGATTTCTCATACTCCTCGTACTGTCTCAACTGGGGAAGGTACATGAATTTCCCGTATTCCAGAGCAAAAGCTGCTTCAACTATCAGTGCCTTTGCATCCCACGAATATTCTTTCAACTGTTCCAGAATCAGCATCGTCGTGTGATGCGCGTACTTGTCACCACGGGGAGTGCTCACCATCTACATCTCCGACCATTCCAATTTTAATATCTATAGTTAATGTCAAGATTTTTATATTATTTATAGTTAATATCTATATTAATTTTATGACTAAAAATTATTATTTTATGTACTAACCAATTTAAATACTAATTTAAAAAAATAAAAAATTATTGATTACTAAAATAATAATTATTATAAATAAAAAATTATAATTAATTACTAAGTTGATCATTAATTAATTAGAAACCAATTTAGAAACTAATTCATTTTGATAATCAAAATCTAGATAATCAATTTTTAGTGACCAATTTTTTTTAGTAGTCAAAATTATGATAATTAATTTTAAAAACCAATTTATAACTAACTGTATCTTTTTTATTCATAATAGTTATTATTTTAGTAATTAATAATTTTTTACTTTTGAAATTTGTATCAAAATTGGTCACTATAGTAACTAACAATTTTTTGTCACTAAAGTTGATTATTAATGAAGCATTTTCTTATAATGTTTAGACTATATTAACCTACAGTGAATGAAGATCAATTTAATTTGATCTTCAAATTATAAAAAGAAATTGTTTTAATTCTTTAATTAGTTTTAAAATACATATAATTAGTTTTTAATTATAATATTTAATTTTATTAGTGAAGTTACAGTAATATTTATATTTATTTCTAAATGTCAATTAAAGTTAACATGAAGTGATTAACTTTTATTACTGTACTTATCTGTTGGTCTTAAATGAATAAATTAAGTACTCAAGGCGGCCTAATATTTAGGCCAATCAAATTAAAGGAAAAAAAAAGTTTAGGGTAAAATTAATTAAAAAGCATGTTATTCAAAGGTTAAAATAAGAAATAAAATATAGATACTTAAAAGGAGAATTTTATTTATATAATGGTATATATATAATTTAAATTTTATATAATTTTAGTTGAGGGTGGGCAATTGCTCAATCTGATCATGTTTTGGTATGATCTGTTTCATTAAGAATCTATTTTCTAAAATTCATTTTCTGATTCAGATCTACATTTTTTAACTTTTCTAGACCAGGTAACCATTTTATTTAGTTGGATTTTAAAATTTGGATAATCCAATTCGGCATCTGGATCATGTTCAGATCCAAATAAATCTGAACTAATTCATTAAGTTCTTCCCAGTACCAAAATTTGAAATTCATAAATCCCGGAAGTCCTTCCGGTACAATCAATCTTAAATCATTTTCTCACTTCTTTCTTTATACTTTATCAAGGTAAATCTAATTCGTTCTTAATTCGATCTCCATTTCTCCTTTCGTTCCTTCCTTCTTCGACATTTAATTTTTTTTTATTTTGTTTGAACAGAACGTTGTGGTGCCATGATTCTCGTTCGGTTCATCAGGATTTTGTTGGAGAAAACGTACGAAGCCACTACTGAGCTAGTGAATGTGGCGGGATTCGCTGGAGATTAAGATTAAGGTTAAGTTACTACGCGTGTTGGAAAGAGGTATGTAACCATTATGGTTGTGAATCCAAGAGTTCTTTTAAATGAAATAATGTTGTAGAACTACGTGCAGAGATCTCTGTATCTCTATGGTTTTTGCAACTATCTCTCTGTGTCTGTGTTTGGATGTATGGGAACAAATAAAAGTGATTATTTTAAGTTAGATTTTCTATTTTTAAATGGTATTTTGGTGTGCGGTGTTCTGTCTGTGTATAATCAATGCATCTTAATGGAATAATGAGTGGGAATCATAGATGATTCAACAATGATCAAATCTTCATGTCGTTTTTCATTCTTTGTTTTCATTTTCTTAATTCTATTTTGCTGAACAATTTAGTCTGGTATCCTGGTTGTAGATTGAAATCATACTTTGGGCATGTTAATGTTATTTATTTTGATTGTTATCTTTTGATAACTTAATTTATTTCTTTATTGGAGTCATCATATTAGTATCTTATAAGTTGAATTTTGTCAGTTAATTATAATTCTTGACAATTGGCATACATGTGTCTTTTGGTGGATTTGCATTTCTGATACAATTAAGGAATATGGGGTATGGTATGTCAATTTTGTATGTGAACTGTGAACTAAATTAGGCATGGTAAGTTGTTGAAACATATTTTTTGTGTTATCCAACTTAACCTGATTATGTATAGTGTGAAAAGTGAGGCTTCTTGGTATGATAATTCTTAAAAATGTGTGCTAATATGATAATTCTAAGTATCTAAAGACCAAATCTAAATTCTGTTTTCATTTGCTTTTGGGTATGAAAGAGAGCAGGCCACTTTTTTCATAGAAAATCTATTTGGAATGGATATACACCAGTATCTACCAGATTGAATTACACTGCAAGTTCTATTACTGTTGATTCATGTACTACTAAAATTTTACCCATGTGAATGTGATAGTGGTAATTGGTACTTATTAGGTTGATCGTTGATGTACATATTGGGAAAGGGGACACTTGGAATCATCAAAGTGGGTACAACTTGAGGAGCCGAATATACCTCAACCTGATAAGGCGAAATAGCCAATCATGACACACACCAATGTGCTAGTCCGAATATACTCCAACCTAAGAGGTTCATAGCGCACGCACATGTCAGGAAAGTAATATGAAGACAGGCGAGGATGTCGTGATGACTGAGGAATAGGCCTTAATGACCTCGACACTAGGGCAGAGGACACTTCTGCTGAATGAACTAATAATAAGTGCTCTGAATGGAATGGTAAGAAAGGAATTAGGATTAATTAAGCATAGTTAGTAAAGCCTAAAACTAACTAAATAGTGCAAACCCTAGGCCCATAGGGTTTGGCCCATTAAAGTAGTATAAAAGGCATTATTCACGAGGTAAAATGACTATGCTATTTTTTACTATTACTATCATTTATTGCTCTGATACTGACTTGAGCATCGGAGTGGCTTTGCAGGCCTCCCGCCAACGAAACTCTTCATCGGAAGGAGATACTCAGGTTCCTGAAAGGAGATACTCAGGCTCTTGGGAGGAGATATTTAGGCTCCTGGACTTAGAAACTTAAGCGAAGAAGGTGGACGTGTGCATTTAAAAGGTTCATTGGTCCCTACATAACTTGTGTTCGCGGGTACATTTGTATTCGGTAGGAACAATTGATATTTAATTTGTGTTCTCTATAGTTTTGTGAAAACTATAATGAATTTATATGAGAACTAATCATTGAGAAGTTGTGTAAGTGGGAAATAGTTGGTCTAAAGTTCTTCGGATAAACCATCTTAGTGATTATGTAGACAAACATGTTAGATTTAACCCTTCTAATGAAAGAGACGTGTTTTCAAATCAACATGCAAATTTTTTTCACATACTTATATATAGGTGTCTTTAACTCACATTTTTACATATTACTTATGATTGGATTAAGACAGTGAAAATTTAGGATTAAGTATCACTCTTTTATACAAAATATAGATCACCATAGGATTGGATTTTCTAATTCTTATTTTGTTGGGATTAGTTATGAATGCGTAATCTTGTGTTTCCCTTCTTTACTTTTCACTTATGATAATCTTTTATCTAATTCGATCTCCATTTCTTTTTGTTGCATAAATAGTCATGTGCATCTTCAAAGACATCTTTTGGGACAATAATGCATATTTTACTTTTTAACTCACGTTATATGCCTCGGTTGTCCAAGAACCAAAGCATATAATGGCACGGTGGCAATTTTGCGATTCCAAGCTACTTTTATGCCTCGATTCAGAGAAAACCCGAAGTAAAAGAGGGTTATAGGCTTCGGTTCACTAAAAATCGGTGCCAAACGCCATTATATGCTTCTGTTCCAAAGACCTGAAGCAAAAAACGTGGCTGAATATTTCAAAAATGCCACTAGCCATTACGTCTTTGGCCTCGGGTGAAACTCAACCTGTACCAAATAGGGTCATATGCCTCGGTTATTAATTGGGAAATGGTAATATATATTTGAATTAAAACAAATACTTTGCAATGTACTAAAGTTTGGTGTACTAAATTTGTCTTTCTATATACTAACTTAAGTTAATGTCTTACCTTGCAGACATTCAAGAGTCCTGTGCCAATGCTCGCGAAGTCCATAAAGTTTGGTAGGATAACATGTGCAAAATTAATAATTTAGATGTACAATAGTATTGATTAGGATATATGTATTTGGATTGTGGATATTCCAATTATCTTTTAAATGTATTTGGATTGTAGATGCTTGATAAAATATTTTGTTCTGGTTTATGCTGGTCTCTAAAAAGAATGCTGGTTTAAATGTGGGAATGACAATAAAACAAAAAAAATGTATTTAAAAAGAAATAGTAGAATAGGCCTCAGTTCTTACCAAATCTGAAGAAAAAAGGTACTCTATGGCTTCGGTTCTTACCATAACCGAGGCCAAAGGCTCTACGAATTTTTTAATAAATTAAAAATGTTGTGAACCTTTGGCTTCGGTTCACGATTACCCGAGGCAGAAAATGACGTCTATGGCTCTGGTTCGTCTACAACTGAGACAGAAAAGCAGAACCTCTATGGCCTTGGGTGATAACTGAGGCCAAAAGGCACTCCCTTTTGGCATCGCCCCAATATGTCTCGGTTATAAAACCGAGGCAGAATAACGAAAACAACCGAGGTCAAAAGCCCTTACTGCACTGGTTAAACTATGTTCATTGAAAGAGTTGGTTATCTCAATTGTTGCAAAATACTTTTATGAACTGTATATCTTAAACTTAACAAACATTGTTTCAAATTATTTTTCTATTGTAGGAAACAGTTCCTTTGTCACTTCACTCCCTCTATATTGTGAGAATTAGTGAGAGAACAAAGACTGATTTGTGGTCTCCGTTTATTCCACGGTGGAGGCAGATTTTTTGGATCTTTTAATCTATGATAGATTAATGATGTTTTGTCCTTTTAATGTTTTCTTTTATATAAGATATTGGTGTAATATTTTATTTGAAAGATGGCAGAATATTAAATATGTGTTCATGTTTGGTTATACATAATCATTTTATTATAATTGAATTTTTTTATACTTTTTATTAAATAATTTATATTATTTTATATATTATTTAAATTTTTATAAGTATTTATGTATTGGATGAAACAATTATTTTATTTTTAAAATATAGATGCAAAATTAAATTTTGATTTATTAAAAAAATATTTTTTATTAGAAAATATGGATTTAGAAATGAATTTGGATTTATAACTTGATCCAAATATTTGGATTTGGATTTTCAAAAAATCTAAAATAGTTTTACAGAAAAAGTAGATATGGATCTAATATCTGATCTAAATATTTGGATATAAAAGGGATATGGACTAGAGCATTAAAAATCCAATCCATGATCACCCTTGATTTTAGTGTGGGTGTTTATGTAACCTATAGAATCATAGACTAGAACTAACCTATCTAAAATAGGTCCACTCAAGCAAAGGCTCATGAAACAAGTATAAAAGGATGAAGTGATTACGAGGTAAGATTGCGGAAGTGAGACTGACGTGTACTTGGAAGACCATGATGTATCAACGTGAAACATGATCAATGAGAAGCAATAAAGAGTAGAAGGACAAAGTAATCATACAAGCAAATATATGACATTGTTGATTGACATACATTCATAAATAGGAGGCTAAAGGAGGTCTTAAGGGGTGATGTAGGGAAGAACAACCCTAGTTACATACAACCATCTTTTTCGAGTGATCTAGGACACACCCCATTAATTGAGGCCGAAAGAACCTGTAGAACAACCACACGTTCTTAGCATTCCGAAAACACCTCGGTAGGCATAAGGGGATCCTGTAGCCATCCTTTTTTTATTTATGGTATAATAGAAGTTAATCTCCCTCTAAACTTGAAAGCATTAATCGTGATCATTATGATAGGAGTATTGATCCAAATGAACACATGAATGTTTAGATAACCTCTGAACTTGATAGAACACACTATATGGCAACTGAATTACAAGTAGGATGATTGCTTGTGCAAGAAGCCGATAATCAAGGTTGATGAGTTGCGACAAAGGACAACCAAGTTCATGTAGCTTAAAGAGTTGAGAGAATTCACAAGCAATGGAAGAACGAAAGTATAACACCCTAACCTTTTGCTTTCTAAAAGATATAGTTAACACAAAATAAAACTTTGTTCCTGTTTTATTGGAAATCTTAATAAATAAAAAATCATTATTTTACAACCATAAAGTAATTTGAAAAGGAAAAATATATATCAGACTAAAAGACTTCCCAAACCTCTCCCAATATTGATTACTCTCTCTAGTTTTGATGTGTATCTTCATCAACATTTGTACGATCCTTTACTCCTATGATAAATCACGACTATCGCATGTGCAAACCACAACCACGAACAGAATGGTGAGCTACCATCACCAAGAAAGAACCTCAATTTTTTAAATAAACTCATTCAATGTTTAAAACCCATGACATTTAAAAGAAATATATAACTTTTCATAACAAACCACAAAAAAGCCTTGGATCATAGAGTTCTCAATTTTGAGACATTCGTCCTTTGACCTTACACAGTCAAGTATCAAACATCATTCAATAGAGTGCTTCATCCACAAACATTTGTACTTTGACTTCAATACTCTAAAAACCTTCACAATCAAGCCTTAGTTCATAAAGTTCTCAAGGTAGAGATATTCTTCCTCTGACCTCGACACTAAACAACCAAGTATCAAACACTAGTCAATAGACTTCTCTGCCCAAAGACATTTGCCCTCTAACTTCGACACTCCAAAGACCCTACTCACGCAAACAAATTTCATAGAGTACTCTATCTAAAGGCATTCGATCTCCAGCTTCGACACTTAAAGAACCCTCCATTCCATGGAGCTACTCGCCAACTGGGATCCTTTCAAAGCCACCCACTTGAGGAGCATGCTCTAGACAGAGCCTCCACACATACAAGTCGTAGAGAAAGAAAGATAACAAGAATTTAACTCCTTATACAACCACCATTTAACAATAAAAATTCCAACATTAGAATAATAATTTTAAAAATCAAAACTTTCAATACCTTCACAACTAAGAACACATTTTGATCATCAAATAATAACAATATACAAAACTCAAAAGAAATCACAATCTAGTTGGCTTCACAACACACATACAAGCAAGAAAGTTAACTTCCCTCACAACCCAAGATACTCACACACCCATATACCTATAAAACTCATAAAATCATGAAAAAAAATTCTTTCGTGAAAATTTCAATTTTCTCAAAAACACCCTTTGAGAATAAATATTCACCAAATCTTTTTTCTTAGAAAATAAATATTTTAAATTAGATAATAAATCATTTTAGTTTTTATCAAAATCTTTTAAATATAATAAAATAATCATCTAAATTAAATAATTAATAAATCTCCTTGGATATATATAACTAATTATTATAATTTTCCACGGTCTTGTAGAAAGTACATGTATTTAAGAAAAGAAACCCCGAGAAAGAGCGTTATTTTCAACTTTGACTCCCATGACTAGACCCCCCAAATTCACCCATTATACTTCACTTAACACCAACAAATCTTGTATTGTGGATGAGGCTCTCAACTTCTATCTCATACCAACTCACGAAAAAGTATCATCTTCAAGAAACTTTGACAAAAATAAACATTGTAGATATCATCGTAAGTATGACCATACTACAAACGTATATCATGCTTTAGAAGACAAGATTGAAGATTTGGTCCAAGCGGGACATCTTTGATGTTTTGTCCGAAAAGAGGAAGATGGAAGGAGTTATCAAGATAGGTGTGACCTCAAGTGACGCAAATATCAAAGGGCCAATAATCCAGGAGGTCAACAAGGGATAACAAAGGGAAATTCTCGTCCCATTGGGAAGGACCCTTTTGGGTGAGAGAATAAGCAGCCAAAGGAGCATATCGACTGAAGTACTTATTCAAAAAAAAATCCCAAGAACTACACACTTGAAATGAGGATGCTTAAATGATATACTTTTTCCTACTTGGGTCTTTTTTTCCTAAGGAGAGTTTTGATCGAGGATGTTTTAATGAGTAACCTAGAAAATAAAATAGTACTTCACCAATTATGTACACTTCTTGTGCTAAGGTTAAAGAAGCTTCATATGATGATCCCTCTTGAGACGAATCTCGGTCAAGGAAGTATTCATCATACGACCCCTACCAAGCCATCCTTTGGTCAAGGAACTTCCATCTTAGATGATCCCTCCCAAATGGAAAATACAACAAAGTAACCACTGATATTTAATTTAAAAAATTGGACGACGATAACACATTTATGTGTAATCAAAATGGTAACTTCATCCATGTTCATTCCCTAAATATGGTTTTGTCTAAGAAGGTTTTAACAAGGCATCAATATAGCACAACATTGCAAATAGTTATAATGGCTCTTTAAAGGCTAAAGTCAGGAAGTTTCATGGGGTGTCCCCTCTTGAGATATATCCTTGCCGGGGAAGATTCCCACCTCATGATCACTACCTAGCTCGCCCTCTCTCAGATAATGAAGCATGATCTAGATGAGATAATCCCTCTTGAGTAAACAAGGACATCTATATAAATATGTCAGATAAGAAATTTTCTTCTTAAAAAGATTATCTGTTCCATATAAACAAGCTAACTCATATATACATACCAAGAAATATTTCAATTTCATTCAAAAAACATGCTAAGGCCAAGTACACTAAACGACATGAGAAATGAGTACAACAAGAAAAAGTGAAAACCCACTTATTGAAAACTAATTGAAGAAAATGCCTAAATTGAACAAAGTCATTCCAAATCTTTGCCACCATCACCACTTGGGGTTAAAGGGTTTTCCTCACCACCACCATTGTTAGGGGTTCCATGATTATCTGTAGTCATTAATGTCATTTGTACCTCCTTGTGCTCAGGTATCTCGTTCAGAGACACTAATTCACTCGATAAACATCCTTATCAATGTTGAAGTGAGGATCAACCAAAGGAACTCTAAAAAGAAATAATCCCTTCTTCATGTTAGGCCTAGATATAACCCTTTAGCTACTTAAGCTCTTTTACAAAACGTTCCCAACAAGTTCTTTCCAATGAAATATTATGCTTCAATTGATCCAGGACTGACCAAGCATCATTCTCTTTCTTTTTAGAATCAAGGCATCATGTTCTCCAGTAATTACAATATGCCATTATGTCTAACCACTTTGGTTTAAAGAGATCCACCTAGTTGAATAGGTTTTTCTTCTCTTGAATTACATTTTTAGCAGCTTCTTAAGATCTTGTAACTTGACCTCTAACTGGATTTCCTTAGACAATTTGGTTGAATCAGCACCACGCAACTTACTTATATCAAAGGCATAAGAGTGAAACTCACTAGAAAGTGCAAAAGAGTATCACAGTCATCATTTTCTACCACTCCCACTACAACTGACATTAATATGAGTTTAATACCTTAATTCATCCTCAAGTTGGGATCGAGCAGACTAGATGAACCCCACTAGTGCTTGTAGAAGCAAAACAACCTTGTTTTGGTGATTCTTGGTAATATGTTGATGACTAATGAGAAGAATTTTCTTTATGTTACTTTTCTTTTTTTAGAGGCACTGGGGTCGAAGTTCCTTTCAGACTTCAACCTCGACAACATTCCCTACATTCGAAGGGCAATTTTCACCCTCGACCCTCTTTTTTGCATGTCTCTCCTTCCTAAGATGGTGGAAAACCTCCTTCTTGAGAAGGTCAATCTTGACAATCGACGTAATGTGCGCAATAGGAGAATAACATCAACAAATGTCAAAAACTTGCAAGTAATGACTAAACAAAGCTACACATACAATAAAGGTCAATACGAGGGTGAGAATAGACTAACACCCCAACAATCTTCTTAGTGGACAACCTTCTAAGAAGCCTATCTAAATACCCAAGAACCCGATTGTCTTCAACGATCAGTAATGATCTTGACCATTCATGGTACCTAACTAAATTTTGAGTCAATAAAATCATAATTTCATTTTATTGCCATAATAGAATATTGATGTCCCAATGGATCTACCATGACCCAGAAAAAACCACCCTTAAAGTTTTTAAAAGAAGTGTAAGAGACAAATGGATACACCTTAGCCTGACCAACAAGTGTAAGTCCCCATGCCAAGTACTACTATAGTGAAAGAAGACCTAAGGAGTGGGTTTCAAGTAAAGAGCCTAGTAAATGACTCGAAAGGCATGGAGAAATACCTAACTATTTGGATGTAATTGCGTAAGAGCAACGTTTAAAATACGCAACACCCATGTGGTTAATTCATCAAAAGGAAATCGAACATGGAAATCGATTATAAGTGTGAAATACATATAGAAAAAATCAGAACGATAACCCTCTCAGACATGACATACATTCTCTATGGAACTTATAATAAATATAATACCATCAATAATGTCACCCTCAATTAATGTGATACTATCAACAAAAGTCCTAATTATAGACGACCATTGGTACATCGAAAAATATTCTTTAACCCTAGGATCCAATCATTCGTAACCTCGAGGCAAAGCCATCTATCCTTAGCCCTTTCTATTGTCGACGAATCTTTACTATCATCGCTACCCATGTCGGAACCAAAAGACGCACTAGAACTAAAAGAAAAGCAGGAAAATATGTCACCTATTGAATCAGTAAAAGTGGTCCTTCCCAAGGTACTCTATCCCCATTTATAGAAAATCAAGGGAGCCCAAATCCCTACATGCACTCATTTCTCAACTGTCAGATTTGTTGGATCTAAAAGCCTAGATAATGTAACTTTGAACTTCCTAAGACAGATAATGGTCTCCTCAATCATATCCCTAACAATTGCTTTTATCATTAGCCTTTACTTCTCTATGCTCCTTGAGACTAGGGGCTATACTCGGGCAAGGATAAATGCATCTTTTCTTTCCTCATTTAATGTTTAATTTTGGATTTTTAATTGAATTTTGCTCGTAAAAGATTGATTTAATTGTAATTCCAAAACAAAATTAAAATTGGACCAAAATAGAATTAAAAACTAAACTAAAATAGTAAAAAGAAAATTCAGAACAGCAAGACAATGTTATCAGCAAGACAGAAAGATCAAAGAAATGGATATTTTCTTTCTATCATTTTTTCAAAAAATAAGATTCTAAATCAAATTTCGAGTCTACGAGACTATTATATGAATAAGATTGAGATGATGTCACTCTTGGAGATGGACATCATCTTGGAATTAGTTAAGATCGTCATTAAGATAATCAATTGATCATCATCCAAATTTAGATAACGTAAAGTGTCCTAGATTAGGCCTAGCCTATCTAGCCTATCTAGCCCACTCAGGAAAATACCTATGAAACATGTATAAAAGGGTGAACTATTTATGAAGTAAAATTATTCATTAATTTATTATTATATTTACTATATTTGACAAATAGTTGACTTTATGTAGTAATAGTGTAGAGATTGGGACCAGTTAGCCATACGAAACGTAATAATCTCATAACACTGTGTAAGTGAGAAGATGGTCTTGTAATAATAGTTCGGTCCTTTGCAAGGACAATACACAGACACACATATTACTCTTTTTAATTACGTAACCGTCTATTATCTAGTAATAGTGTAGAGATTCTATTTTTCCGATTACATTTTGTTACAATTTGATTTATGTTCCTATTTATCGTATTGTAAAACTAGCATGTGTGATTACATCACCTAATTGCTCCAAGAAACAGAATATTCCATATCGTAGAATGGAATCTGTTGAATATATATTTACGTTAAGTCAATTACATCAACAATAAATAGTTTATGACAAAAACCTAATAGTTATTTTAAACACAAAGTTGCACGGTTATTTCATTATAAAATAATTATTGGTTAAATAAATTGTTGTTAAAAGTGATATCTCTTAAAATTGTATTAGAACAATATGAACATTATTTTGATACTACCTATTAATATACATGCAAGAAAATATGACTATGAGGATTATATATCTTCAATACCGTTAATTTAAAATATAAACACATTCAAACATATTTTAGACACTAACATTCTCATGGACCAGTTTTGACAATATCAAAATTTTTATTTTAATTTATTATTGTAAAGGATATAAAAGGAATATAGTTATTCATTTTAATTATTTTTCAATTTTTTATATAAGAACTATTTTAGTTTTATTTTATTAGAAATAATCAGTATAGTATTTTCGTATTATCATCAATTTATCAGAAAAATATTATATTAACTAAATTAAGAAAAAAAAAGAATATCTAAAATAATAAGAAAAATTGAAAAAATAATTATAAAAGAACTATTAAGGCTTCCCGAAATTCATTATTTTTATTGAACCGTTAAATTAAATTTCTAATTAACAGAGAAAATAGAAAATTAGCAAGCACCTGGTAAGCAATTCGCTTGAGTATTGCAGTAAGTTGTGGGGACGTTATGGTCTCTTCTCTGAAATGCTCACTGAGTTGGATAGGCTGTGTCAGAAACCAGTAAGTACAATCATTCTGAGGATTAAACATTTTTTTAACTTATTAAAAAATATTATGTTTACATATAAACCATTCAAAAGAATGATTACCTTTGTAAGGAGTGTGTCTGTGATTTGAATTGAGTGATTGATGACGGTTGAGGCAACGGTGTGAAGTGATTGTACATTGCATTTCTGAACACAATGAAAATGGGTTCTGTAGACATTATTCAGAATCTGATCATCACTGAATTCAAATGGGTTCTGCAGCAAGGTCTTCCCTTGATGCACATTGCTACCTGAATCTGACTTCGATGTCATTATCTGTGATTCACAACTATCTGCTAGTCAATCTTTTAAAATAAACAGTGTTTCTCTCATTTGTGTTGGCTGATTTATAGTCACCAAAAAACACAGGGCATAACTTTACGATGCTTACGTGAGGCACATGTAACAATAAATGATTCCAAACGAAGCGTACAAGAAACCAAAAGCATGGATTGTTGTTATCAGAATACGAAAGCATATGTTTGGTGTTCATTAATTTATGTAACTTTTCCTGTGTAATAAGTATTTGAGGAAGGTTGAAAATGAACTGGTATATGTCTTGCTGTCATGAATTTCCCTGTCCTTTTTTCGTTATTTTTCGTATGGTTTAAGCCAAAACAAATATTTTAATTAAATTGTCTATACAACGAAGATTATGATTTTGTAATTACGGAATTAAAAGGAGTGATGCTTGATATAGGCAAAAGTGCATGACACGCTTACTGCTTTTAGAAAATTGTTAAAAAATTGTTAGCATCAGACTGATTTACGTTGAAATAGATTTGCTTTTAATAAACTGGATGATCTATCCAAATAAGGGACATGAAAGACCAAATTTCTTACTTTTTTACTTTCATTCCTATGCTTCAAAGTATAAATTTGGTTCCTATATCTCGTGTCACTCAAAATATTTCTGCAGAGAAAATCAAAACCTCTACATGTATGACTTATTGGACCCACTCCTTAGTTTGGAAGCAAAAGGTATTTTCATGTCCTACTTATTCAAAGATCACAATTATTTTTCTTCTTTGACTAATATTTTCCTTTGAATAATCATAAGTCCATAATTATTCATCCGGGAAATATTACTACATTGTTGTAAATGTTTGTAATATGTAAGGGCTTCGTTACAGTGAAATTTCTGATTTCCCGAGATATCAAAAGGAAGTGATGGAATGATGTTTGGAAGTGGAGGCAGAGAGTTGGTTGGCAATGCTGGGATTGCAAGAAAAGGTGGAACTATGGTCTGAGGCAGTGTTGGAAGTGAAGGCAAAGGAAGCAATGTTGGTTTAGGCAAAGAGGGAATGATTGGTGCAATTTTTTACAAAAAAGATGGCGAGTTGCTAGGCTCATGCTCATGCTTGAGAAACTCAAAGTAAGATCAAAAGGTGTAATCAATGAGATTGAATATGAGAACTAATAATGTAGAAGATTTGCAAAATATATATGAAATTAGTATGTATTTGCTTGAGATTGAATGAGACAGAAAGAAGGTGCTTGCTCTTATGTTTTTTTATACTAGCATTTTGTTTAGCTTCCTCAAGATTGAGAAGTGATTTCTATTATTAGAAAGTCAAAATTGTAATTCTTGCTCAACATGAATTTCTAATTGTATTTATTATTCTTAATTCTTAACTTTATGTTTGCAGTTATAAATTGCTAGCTGAATCAAAGTGTGTTGATATTATTTTATATTGTCAATACCATAATCATGCTAGCTACATCAAAGGAAGTAAGTTGATTATGAGTCTTAAACTTCCATTAGGGATGAATTTGAGCCTTTTTTTTCTTTTTTTCTAAAACCTGCTACTAGGCTTACATTCATCAGTTTAAGTATGAGCCTCCACTCTTTGAAAGAAGGTTGTCTTGGTAGTTGTTACCCTCTCAAGTTTCCTATAGAACTTGATTGCTAATTTTATTATTATTTATAAAACCACATTTATATTGATTTACTTTGGTTTGTTGTTGTATACTGTTTGTTCAAATTAGGGATTGTTCAGATCAGGATTCATTTTGGTAAGGTATGTGTGTTTAATGACTTTGTACATGTCATAGTTTTGCTTAAACATGTTTGTGAATGTAACATCCCGACAGTATATTACGGATTTAAATAATAAAATAAATAAAATAGTAAATAATAGTCAATTAATGAAACCTCATTTCCCAAAAGCACGAGAAATTTAAAACTTTAATCCATTATATAATTAACTCTAAAATCATAATTATAACTCCATTACAAAAGTCAACGTCTAGTAATAAGAGTTTACAAATTATTCCAAATCAGAAAATATTAAAACTCTGAGAAAACTCTTTATCCCAGTGTAGCCTTGCTCCGGTTCTATGCCTCACCAGATCCACCTGCAACATCATCTGCTCACGTGTACCGCGTACACGATCATAGCCAAACACAAGTAGATAGGGTGAGCTAATAGAATAAACATATATACAACACATTTATATATATAACACATTCACGCAAAAGTAATTACATCCTTTGATTTCATACCACATGGCCACAACCATGTTAATCGTGTTCTACGTCTTCTAGGGAGTACCTCAAGATGTCTTGCTGCCACACCTATCAGCCACAACCGATAGAACACGTGCGGGAAACCATGCTACGAAGTTCCCAATACGAATAACATTTGTAATGTCCCAAGACTACCAAACTCTTCAACTTATTATTGAGGAGGGCAATCTACTGGACCCGTCGTACAAGCCACAACCCGCACACTCACACCGACAACACTCGCCAACCCGAGCCACAACTCAAGAGTTCCTCATGTTCATCCGCCATCCTGAGCAACAACTCAAGAGATGCTATTCTGAGCCACAACTTAAGAGATGCTATTCTGAACCACAACTCAAGGAATACCACGTGCTTAACCCCTATCCCGAACCACAACTCAAGGGATACGTTTCGAGTGTCACCATTCACTACTATCCAAGTGTTCACCAATTCAGTCATAAAATTTGAATCTGTCAAGAAACATGATCAAGTTTCTAGACTTTCCCCTATCTAACTTGCCCAAACCATAATTTACAACATACCATACTTTAGCCTAAACTTAGTCTTAGAATAGCTAATAATTTAACAGATTAAACCGCGTCCATTCTTAGCCCTCCTTTGAATGACCCCATCTATCCTCCCTCACATCACTTTTCTACTATATTCAATCAATTCCGAGTTTAAGCCAACCACTTAATTCATGCATTCAGATTTCTCCTATTTACAATCCAAAAACTCCATCAACTCCAACCTTCCAGTTCTATTTAGAACTGCACAGAACCCAAACCCTGTGCTTGCCTACACAGCCTTCCAGTTCTATCCCACATTAATACACTCAAATCCACAATTTGAAAAATCCTAACCAAGTTCATACCCAATTTCATTCAGTTTCCTTGTATTACCATGTAAATTCATAATCATTCGCTTCCATTTAGTCAATTAATAATCTAAACAAACTTTCCACCGATTAGAATTTGCCCAAAATCCAGAAAACATCAAAAATCAAGCCAACAGAGCTCGCGTTGCCTGGCGATTCAATCACTACCACCAGGCCCTTCATCAAGGGAACCCAGAATTGGGTTGAACACAAGTGTCGCCTAGCGTGCTAGTTCGTGCCGCCAGGCGATTCCGTCTCTGAAACCCACAATTACTTAGAAAAAGATAAGTCGCCTGGCAGTGGTTCATCACCCGCCAAGCAATTTCTGGAAAATTCCAGAAAACCCAAAAAATACACAAAAAGGTAGAGCACATGCATACAATTTCTTATACATTTCATACAATTAATAATACGAAATCAAAACTTCGATTTCAGCTCCTTTAACATGGTTTCCTTAGCTTAAAATTTGATAATTAAGAGCTCCCCTTTTTTTATCACCAAAGGTCTCTTTAATGCTACCTCCAACACGCTTTTCCCTTCACGCCAGAACCACCATTTCTCTCTAAATTTTCACTCCTCACAATGTTCTACAATGGCAAACTCGGAAACCCTCTTTCTCTCCACTAATTGGCTTTTTAATTAAGACTTAATGTTGGTTATCGGCATAAAAACGAAAATGGTTTAATGTTAGTGGTAATTGCAATTCATTGGGTCATTATGGATTGTTTTTCAGCCCCCCCTTGGCTGCTAGGGTTTCCTTGCCCTTTCACCTTCATGTTAAACGAAATTTTAGCAAAAAGAAAGTTTAGTTAAGTCTCACCAAGGTTCGAACCCATACCATACCAAAGTCAAATCATTGCACAACCATTTAACCAATTCATGCTTCATAATGGTTAATATAATTCTATAGTTATATTATCATTCAACATGATCATGCATTTTATAAAAATTAACAATAAATTGAATAACACACAAATGGCATTTATAGGACTTGAACCCGAGTCCTTTCACACAATTAAATACTTTCAACCATTTGAGATAATACTTTTCCATGTCATGTCAATCAATATTTAATGCCATAAAGGCTCCCACTACTCGCATTAAGAGGAAGAAGGAGAAGAAGAGGAAGAAGGAGAAGAAGAAGGAGAAGAAGAAGAAGAAGAAAAAGGAAAAGGAAGACAACGACGACGATGACGATGGCGGCGGCGACGATCACATGGACGAGGATGATGACGATGAAGAAGACGAAAAAAAAAATGAAAGAGGGAGTAGGAAGAAGATGAACAATACACGTTATTTACCGACAAATTTTTTGTAATTACCTACGGATTTTTTGGTCGGTAATTATCGACAAATTTACCGACATATTTTTCGTTAGTAATTACCAGCAGAACATGACTTTCGTCAGTAAAAATTTACCGACAAGAGTTTTACTGACATATTTATTTACCGTCGATAATTCGTCGGTAATTCTGATTTAATGACAGATTTTGTCCATTACCAATAGATTTTGACCGTCGGTAATATCAATTTTTCTTGTAGTAAACCATGAAATACTGATGTAAATTTTTAGATATGGAACCTTTGAAGCATTAGATGATCCATCAGATTACGAGGAAGACAACAAACATTGGCTTGTGTTTGACAAAACTAAGATTTTGTTTGTTTATGGTGGTGGAACCCTCGATGGAAACGACAAAATATGGTGGAATAACTAATGCAAAAAGAACAAAAAGCGAGTAAGATATTAAGATAAGTTCAATATTATTTTATTTATTTATTATATATGTATATGGTAATAAATATTCAAAGGATGACTGAGTTATATGTTTTTCTGCTTTCTTTTGCAGCCTTGCAAGGATGCTCCAACAGTATGTGTAGCTCTCTCAAAGACCAAAGAATTTTTGTTCAAATTAATATAAAGCATATAAATATATACTATGTTATCTAAATTAACAATGATTTAATTCTTTTTTGTTTTTGTAGGCTCTAACTTTCTATAGTTTTGAGAACTTGAACATAAAAAATGCTAAAAAAAAATCTACGTTTCATTCCAAGACTCCGAGAAGGTTAAGGTTTCTGGCCCTACCGTGATTGCACCAGAGGATAGCCCAAACACTAACGGGATTCATGTCACAAAAACACAAAACATCCAAATCTCAGATTCCGTCATAAGAACTGGTATCCCAACTGATACTACTATTTCATTCGAAAATGTTTTCATTTTTATTTTCATCTAAAAAAGTATTATTTGATGTTTTATAATTTTTGTCAAACAATATATAAGTAAGAAATAAAATAACATATTTATAATTAAAAAGAAAATAAACAACGGTTAATATTCTCAAAACAAATGGTGGTAAAACATTAAAATCTCAAATGTCAAACCAGAATAGACCATTTCACATTAAATGTTGACTGTAAAATGTTGTATCTATCTTTTTTTTATGGATATACATATTACAACTGTTAAGCATCATTATCATTGTTTCAGGTGATGATCGTATATCTGTTGTACATGGATCTAAAAATGTAGAAGCTACAAACATTACACGTGGATCGGGCCATGGTATGGGGTAATTAGCATCACCTTAGTAACAAGTATCTCTTAAAATACTGTTACAAATAATGGTGGGTTGTTTCAATATTGGGAGCTTAGGAGCAGGAAAATCCAAAATGGAGCCAAGATTTTTGGAACTAAAAATGTAGTTAGAATCAAGACATGTCAGGTAAAAAATAATTTGAACATTAATTTTGAGAACATTAAGAAAGTCATAATCTTTTGTGTCTACCCTACTATATATATGCAGGGAGGTTCAGGAAGTGCTAGTGACATAAAGTTTTAGAACATAGAGATGACCAATGTGACCAACCCCATAATAATAAATAAGGATTACTGTGACAAGAAAAAAAGGCCATGCCCAAAAGGGGTAAACTTAAACAAAATTTTGATACTATTGAAACAAATTGACATATATCATTATTATTCACGAATGATTCTACATATGTTGGATCTAGGACTCAGAAATTTGCTAAAGAAATCAAGAATAAGGTGTGCGAGAACATAAGTGGCACAAGTGCTTTTGAAGTAGTTGTGAAGTTCGATTGTAGTGAGAAATTTTTGTGCAAGAAAGTAACGTTGTAGAATATAGACCTTGCATGTGAAGGAGGAGATGATGCTGAGGGTCGGTGTAGCAATGTTAAATTATCTTACATTGTACACGTTAAGTCATGCTACACTACAGAAAAGAAAATGACCTTCCATTTTTACTTCCATAAGGAAATACTTCTCATGGTATATATGAATCATACAACAAGTACATATTGTACAATTTGAAAATTATTTTTAATCTCTGAATTATACAATCTGAAAATTCATTTTTAAGAATAAAAGTGACTTTTGAATTATATAATTCAAAAAGAAAAAAAAATAGAAATTGTTTTATATTGGTTTAGGGTTTAGGATTTAGAAAGAAGCTGTCTTAGGCTCATTGTATAATCTAGTTTGACAAAATCAAACTCAAACTGCGTATGGCTTCATCTCTAATAACTACAAAATTGTCTTGTGCTACTGTAAATATCAGATTTCAAAGAAACAATTGTTTTCTATTTTTTTATTCTTTATTTTCCATGGATTCATTAAAGATTATTTTTATTTGTTAGGTAACCTTTATCAAAAAAATTTTAGATGACATTAAATTTATTCACGTGAACTTTTGAGGGAATTTTGAAGAGGGCTAAATGATAATAGTTGTTTATGATTTTGGATAAATTTGTGAAGAAAAAAATAGTGGAATTATATTAATTTAATCAGTAATTTGAAATTGAATTTTTTGTTATACAGTTAAGTATTTGGAAAGAATATTGTATCACTAACACTAATTCTAGATAACTCAAATATGGTTGCCGCTAATGTATAAATATCATGATTAATTTTAAATCCAAATTTTAAACTGAAAAGGACATAGTGGTTTTTCTGTAGCAAGATTTGGTAGGCGGAGCTCATCCTAAGCTGAGTACCCAAAGCGTTCAGCAACGACTGCCAGAACCTCGATGTGAACCTCGGGTCTCTGTCTGACACAATACTCGCCGGTACTCCATGTAATCTGACAATCTCTCGCACATACAAATCCGCCAGCCTATCCATATTCATCTTCTGGTTAATCGGCAGAAAATGAGCACACTTCGTCAACCTGTCTACTATCACCCAGATTGAGTCGTGCCCTCTCACTGATCTCGGCAGGTGAGTGATGAAATCCATGGAAATGTTGTCCCATTTCCACTATGGAATATCCAGAGGTTCTAACATACCACCCGGTCACTGATGTTCTATCTTCGCTTTCTGACATACCAAACAAGAAGCGACATAATCAGCCACATCCGTCTTCATACCCGTCCACCAGAAAGAGGCTTTCAAATCCTTGTACATCTTAGTCATACCCGGATGTATGCTAAGACGACTCTTATGCCCCTCATCTAGGAGCATCTTCCTCAGAACCCTGCTGTTTGGAACACACACTCTCTCCCTGAACCGTAGAATCCCATCTCTGCCCATTCGGAAATCCTTCCTCTTCTCAGTGCCCAACTCAC
>Ga0209589_1003497_pt1 | contig 27405 bp, 16 predicted proteins | sample CowpeawhiteBW_FD_187525 | JGI IMG/M metagenome (GOLD analysis project Ga0209589, IMG submission 187525) | Root nodule microbial communities of legume samples collected from California USA - Cow pea white BW (SPAdes) (version 2) | ecosystem: Host-associated > Plants > Roots > Nodule | place: USA...
ATATGTTGTTGGCTCTAGCTTACCCGTTTCGTTGCATGGTTGTGTTGTATGTGGCTATTCTTTCTTGCGATGATCATCGACTTGGTTGATGGGAGCAGATGGGCGAAGTTCTCGTGGTCAACATGGGAATGGTGATTCCACCGCTTAGCCGTCTGGGCTGGATCTTACACTTCTCTTCTTGATGTCTTTCTTTTGGGCCATGGCCCTTGTATTCGTTGTTTTTGAATTGTAAACTCTTAGTCAAACTGTTATCCTGCTTTATTGGCATCGTGGTGTGCCTGGTTTTGTAGGGGTGATGTTGGAAACCCCAGAACTGCGTGATTTTACTATTTTATGTGTGACGTTTCCTGTAATTATGTTTATAAATTAAATGGGACGTTACAAAATTAAATAAGATTAATTTAATTCAAAATTATTTATATTTAAATCTACTCAAACTGTTTATTACAGTACTTCCTTTTTAGTCTGTCTAAAAATCCTAGTCCAATAATTATAAATAGTATGGAGAAGAGGAAAACAATTTTTGCGTGAAATCAGCGCTTCTTATTCTCTGCACAAAATCCAAATACAGAACGGGCTTATCGGTTTAACTGCTACGGTACACACCACCAATAGTAAAAGGAGTCCAAAAATACAATACATAATAAGCCCAAAATCACTTCTCCGACCACATGCTTAAGCCCAAGTTTATGACATGTTTTTACAGTTTCAAGACTCCTTTTCCCATCGATACGCGCGTCCAAACGTTGTCTCATCCGAATTCCACACCACCTGCGTCCCAAGGCGTAACCTTTTGTCAAAGTTCTGTCCAAAGATCCCAAACCTGACATTCAAAGTCAAGCTACCAGTCCCATATGAAAATTCAGAGCTGTGTGTACTTGTTGCTTAATGTGGCAAGTTACAACGCCATAGAAGAGGTGCATCATTGGTGGTTAATTAACTAACTGGGAACAACAACAACAACAATCACCATGGCATTGGAGACAGGGTGGTATGATTTCGTGTGTTTTGGAATAGTTGGGGTGGCCCTTTTAGGAGCGTTATTGGTGCTGGGAATGAACGAAGGAGCTTCCCGGAGGAGCTTTGAAAGCACCTATGAGAGCCTTTTGTTGTCTCGACCTGACGATGAAGTGGTCGTGGATGTTCTTCCCAGTTATCACGTGAGCACCTCACAGCTATGGACAAGTTGCTGGCAAGGACTGCACCCCTTTTGCCTCCTTTGTACCCGTTTCCTTTCCTTTGTCACCATGCTTCTTTTCTTGCTCTGGGATGTTCTACTATACGATGCAAGAATCTTTGTTTACTACACTGAGTATGTTTTCTCTTCTTATACAATCCTGAATATGTGTATCTCTTGTGATAAAGCTTCAAGCTTTGGTTTAACAGGTTGTTAAGAACTAACTTCATCGGTTAGACTTAATCTTTGTTGGTCAACCTTATCTGCTTGTGTAATTGCAGATCTTCAATTTTTATTGCTATAAAACTGCCACTTGTAGTACTTTCTCTATGCCCCCGATTAAGACATGACATGCCTAGGGTAGAACTTGTTTCCACGCCTTATATTCTTTCCATTTTTTTTTTCTTTCTGTTGTTTGCCCCAACATTCGATGTGTTTATTCCTCTGGCTACAAAACTCTGGAAGGAATTGAATAATATGCATATTTGCTTATGTTCTTATATTATGAAGACCATTTAATCCAGCATATTCATTTGCAGGTGGACTTTTGCATTGGTTATTGTATACTTTGCGGTAAGATTATACTTTTTGTTTTTTTTTTCTTTGATCAGAATTAGAGTTTTACTTTATTAATTTACGAAATAAAGGTTTACATTGGTGTTGAGCATAGGTTGTAGAAGTGAATTTTCATTCTGATTACAGAAAAACACCAAAAACACCTAAGGAATTGCATATAAGTTTGGTTGTTTGAATTGGCACCTACTTTGCATTTATTACTTGGTTGGAACTTTGAATGCAGTTGGGAAGCACAATATCTGTATATGGATGCTGGAAGTTCCTCAATAAACCTGTAATTCACAATGTTGAAGAGGATGAGTTTGTGAGCAGGGATGTGGAAGAGACAATGTCCACAAACTCAAACGCCTACCAAGAGAAAGAAGCAAAAGCAAAGGGTTCCATCAAGTTGGAAAGGAGATATGTTGAAGAGGACTTTGAACAAAGAGCAGGGTTTTGGGGTTACCTCATGCAAACTACGTATCAGGTAGGTCAAACACATCGAATTCAATGTTAACATTACAATGAAAAATGTCACTATGTGTTGTTCTGGTATCGGTTAACTGATATGCTACATGGTCAATGAACATGCCCTGGTCATGGTTTTAAGCCACAGGGAAACATAAGCTGCTAAGCCTAGCTTTTACAGCTTATAACACAGAACCTAGTCCATAGAATTGTTTTCTTTCTTTTCTTTTCTTATTCCTTTATTGTTCTAATTGATATGCTGCATTTAACAGACATGTGCAGGGGCTGCCATCTTAACAGACGTTCTATTTTGGGGTGTTATAGTTCCCTTCTTACAAATTTCTCATTTAAGACTAAGCCCGGTGAGACTTATCCTTCTATACACAGTGTTTTATTGTGAATAGTTCAGTATTTCTAGTATAATATGGTACAGTTATTTGACAGTTCAGTTTAGTTTGGTTAATTTTGTCCACTCATATATACACTAACTGTTTTTGATACTAGTGCATGTTCTTCCCTTTCATTTACTGTTTTCTGCATACAAACACTAGAATTACCTATGACTAAAGATTATTTACAGCTTCCTCCTCATTCTCTAGTTTGATAGAATAAATGTCACATTATGATTTCGTCTACTCATTACTGATTTCACTTCTACAGTGTAAGAAAGAACTCTAACTGGTTTTTTGTTGGCCTGAACTTGACAGTTGATGGGATGCATGCATGCATTGAATGCATTTTTCCTCCTTCTGGATACAGCTCTTAATAATCTCGTAAGTGTCATTCACCCTTGAATAAATTTAGATAAGTGCTTTTAGTATTGCTTTCCCGTCAGAATTAGAGTTTACACTAATCTTTAACGCAATGAAACTCTGGATGACAATACCAAAAGTACTTAAAGAAACTGCATCCAAGTTTTTTCCTAATTTAGTTTAGGACTGTTTCAAAAGCATTTAGCACTAATCCATCTCACGGTTGTGATATTGGTGCATTCATTGACAGCAATTCCCTTGGTTTAGAGTCTCCTATTTCGTTCTCTGGAGCTGTGGTTACGTCATTTTTCAATGGGTCATCCACGCCTTTGGTTTCAAATGGTACCATAACAACTGTAATATCTCGTTTACATTGTCAGAAAACAAGCTTTCTTTCACATAGTTGTAACTTGTAAGCATGTGTTTTTGTTCTCTAACAGGTGGCCATATCCCTTTCTCGATCTTAATAACGAATGGGCTCCTCTCTGGTGCGTTATACAAACACTCTGAAATTGCTCAAGTTTTGTTTTATTCACTTTGTCAAGAGATTCATTCCATGAGCTACAATTATAAGTCTCAATGTGATGCAAGATTAATCAAGATAATTTGAATCATGTTCTGATTATTTTCTCTTTCTTTTGCATTGAAATGGTTTCACTGATTAATCTACGTACATGCAGGTACTTGTGCCTGGCAGTAATTCATGTCCCTTGCTATGGCGTGTATTACCTGATAGTGCGAGGGAAAAATACCATTCTCCCCAGATTGTTTCCTCGAGCATTTTTAAGGTCATGCTAGTTCGGTTGTCTATGGAAGTTCTGTTAAAACTAGGAAGGACATGTTTGTTTGTTGCTGATATATAAGCATGGCACCACAGGAATCATAATCAATTTCTTTAGTCTTAGGTCAATTTATAATTGGGTGCAACGTAAGCTTTGCTTCAACATGACATCGAAAACATTATATAAGTGAGTGTAAAAGTATTTGATTTAATATATTTAGCACGATTACTGTTAGTAAAATTTTGAATCAATTATATAAAAAAAATAATTCACAAATCACAACAATTGCTACTACAATAGGAATCTCTTGAGCACATTTAGAAACTGTCATCCCGAATATCAATCGTCTAAAGTAGGATTGTGATTCGGGTGGATAGGGATAGGATACGGGGAGTGGCTCTCCTGTATCTACTTGGTAGATAAATATCCGTCTCGTACTCATATTCATATTTGTGTGAGTATCTGTTATTTGAATATTTCCGTATTTTTTTATTATTCACGGACATCCAAGGATACCGCGTGTATTTACAAAAGACAAATTTAATATTTGACAATATATTTTAACCATAAATTCAAATAAAAATACAACACATAATATTCATGAATTTCAAACAAACTGTAAATAATCCATCTAAATAGTGTTGAATAACAGTTTACAAAGAAAGTAGTTTTTTTAAAACCAATGGATAAAAAACAACATATTCAAAATCATTATATTAATGTTTTAATCATGTTATTTTAATTTAAATTAAAGTATAGCGAGTACGAGTATCTATGGGTACGAATATTATGATAGTTGTAGCCGCTCTATTGATATGCGGGTATAAAAAATATACATACGTGTTACCTGCGAATATTCATTTACAATAGGTTAAAATACTCCATTGGCCTACGTTTTTGTCCCAAAATCTCAAATAGGTCCTAAGATTCTTTCAATCTCAATTAGGTCCATATTTTTTAAAATATGTAACAATTAGGTCAATTCCGTTAATATGGTGTTAACGGTGTTAAGGGATGTGTCACATGTTAGCATCTCATTTTTTTTTGGATTTTGATTTTTTTTTAAATTATTTATGTCATGTGTCACGTGTCAAGTCATTATGGTAAGATGTGTCAAGTCATTGTTTGAATCTCAATTTGATCCATAAATTTATTATTTTGATAAATTTCAATCCCATTTGTTTTTTAATTTTTAATTTTATCATCTCCAAATTAAAATAAAATTGAACTTTTATATAAATATCATAATGCATGTGTATTCACTTAAAATATGAAATTGAAAAAGTGTGGATAAAAAAAAAAATCCTTTATATAATATTTGTATAATAGTATAGGTTAATTTCTAATTGTAAAAAAGGTTCAATCCTTTTAATCTTGTGATATGATTTTTTTAATCATTAGAATCTTATTTTCAAACGATAATGTGACAATTTTTTTACTACTACACATGACGAATATCATCATGATGTATGATGTGTGACTATCTGTCACATTATTATTTTACAAAAGAAAAATAATAAAATAACACATTATAGAAAAAAAAATTTTAAAAAATGAAAATGAATAAAAGAAATACATAAAGAAAATAATTAAGATATAGAAAAAAACATCTTATTATTGTGGTCACCGGATATTCTTGTGCTAGGTAAGATTTGTATAAACTCGTTACCTAATAACTGAAACATATTAAGTTGAATTGGACAAAGCTTTTAAATTCATTTTAGGTTAAATGCAAATTAACATAATTTGTTATTTAATTTTGATTAGATGAAGTCAACTGGATTAAAATTTTAAATAATTATGTTTTCTGTGTTAAAAGTTATAATTCGTATATATCAACCTAATTTAAAAAACAATACAATCTTTATAAAAAAATAATTCAATTCAACATTTCATATAAGTCATCCAATTAAGTCATAAGAAGTTTGTAACATAAAAATAGAAAACATAAACACAATTTATTTATCTATAAGAGTGGATCTTAGTAAAAGTATACTAAATTCTTCATCTAACTCGTATAAGTAAGTTAAATTTAGTTAAGTTGAATGGAACTCAATTTATCAGATTTATAAATATTAAACATGTGTCTAATTTTCTTTCATTATAATAATAAAGGAAATTTTCAAATGATAATTATTAACATAAAAAAGCATTATTAAATTTATCAAAAATCATTCATTGAAATATTTATAAAATAAATAGTTTACAAAACTTAAAAAATAATATAATAAAATAAATCACACTCATAAAATTAAAACTAATTACAAAATTATTATATTATATATAAAAATTAAAAAAATATTTTTATGAATAACTATAAATTATAGACAGGAATATACCAAAACTTTTATTTTATTTTATTTTTAAAAGAAAAAATAAACGAGATGGAAGGCCAAGGGTGTGAAATTTGTTGGATAGGAGGCGGTGGCTATGGTGTTGAACCCTTCTATCTTCAATCAAAACACTCACCTTTTCACATAAATTTATTTATTACAATCTTCTCCGAATCTTCTTCTGTCTCCCCCTCACAAAAATTCCTTCCGCCCCACGCACATCACAAATCATCACTCCAATATTTAATCAATTTGATTTCAGATCCACACCCCCAATCGTTCTCGAACCCTAGAACCCCAATTCCAATCGATTACTATTTCTCTCTCTCTCTCTCTCTCTCTCTCTCTCTCTATTGCAATAACCTAAAATCCTGTCTGATCCGGCACTGAAGCTGGGGTTTGTGATTTCAGAGCTTAGTAATTAATAATCAAGAACCAAGAAGAGAGGAGAATAGATGGATGACTGTTGTGCTGTTTGCGCAGAGCCTTTGGAATGGGTCGCCTACGGACCCTGTTTGCACCGGGAGGTGTGCTCCACGTGCGTCGCTCGCCTCCGTTTCATATGCGACAATCGCTGTTGCTGCATCTGCAAGACCGAATGCAACCGCGTATTCGTCACCAAGGTTGTGCCTAAGCCCAATCTCTTTTTTCTTCCCGCTTAATTCGGGTCGTTTTTCTTTTTCTTGTTAAGTGTAGCTTTTGTGATATTGTTTTACGTCCATTGCTCTTCTTGAAGAGTCTTTGAGCTCTTGATGGATTGAGTTAAAATCTTTACTATTCCACATTGACACTTAACGTTGTGTTCGATTATGACATGCATTTTTAACAATTAGAGGAATCTTTGGTATCTGTCAGCTGTAATTTGAAGTTGTTTCGAGTTATTGGACCGTATCCCTTATTTGAGGTTTATTGCGAAATTTTTACTCTGAGATCACTGTCAATTGTATTGGCGCGGCTTATTTTTTCCTGCATTCCTGTATGATCAAATTTAAACGAGGTGCTTGTTTTGTGGAACTTTTCTATTGACCTAATGGAAGTTTGTAATTCACCCAAAATAGCATGTTTTGTATCTGAAGATTTTTACTTGATGTTGCTTCTAAACAGCTGGATTTAACAATGATTTTTTTGGTTAGCATGGTTTGCAAGCTGTGTTTTATTTAATGTTGCAGTCTTTAATCGTGTCAATGTTGATAGCAGGGCTTGCTCTGCTAATTATACGTTATTGTAATCTGTGCTATCTTTTGATATTGATATTCAATTTTACTGCGTACTGGCAGGCTCTAGGGGATTATACAAAGATGATTAATGATTTTGCTGCCCTTCCTTCGGAGGTAAGGGAGGGCAAGATTGGATCATACTGGTACCATGAGGATACAAATGCATTTTTTGATGATCTGGACCATTACAAGATGATCAAGGCTATGTGTAGACTTTCGTGCAGTGTATGTGACAAGATGGAGGAGCAACCACAGGATGCTGCTTCAAGGCGACGAGATAAGTTTAGGAATATAGGGCAGTTGAAGGGTCATATGTTCCACCGTCACAAGTTGCATATGTGCAGTTTGTGTTTGGAGGGCAGGAAGGTGAAATTTCATAATATGTCTGATAAGAATTTCTTGGACGATATAATTTGTAATCTTTTCTATTGACTGAGACTGGTAACCATTTCTGTGACAGGTTTTTATATGTGAGCAAAAGCTATATAGCAGAGCACAGTTAAAGCAACACATAAGCACAGGTGATTCTGAGGTTGATGGAAGTGAGAGTGAGAGAGGCGGTTTCATGGGGCATCCCTTGTGTGAATATTGCGGAACCCCATTTTATGGAGACAATGAATTATACTTGCATATGTCTACAGAACATTATACTTGCCATATATGCCAAAGGTAACAACTAAGCTAATCCCATGTGCAATTGGTGTGTCATAAATTAAAACTTGTAATATTTGTACTTCTTAATGCAGGCAGCATCCAGGGCACTATGACTACTTTAAGAATTATGATGACCTAGAGGCAAGATATGCTTTAGGCTCGTTTTACTCTCTTATTAACTAAATGGGTTTACAAGATCTTTGCTGTCATGTGAAATTGAAGTATTTGTATCGACATGTCTTGTACAGATTCACTTCCGTCAAGAACACTTCTTATGTGAAGATGAGGCTTGTCTTGCTAAGAAATTTGTTGTTTTTCAATCTGAAGCAGAGATGAAGGTGACTGATTATTTATAGTACATGAATCTCATTTTAGTGATTTGCTTAGAATGTGCCGGGGCGCTTTTTGTGTAGCTGCATAATGATTCTGTCTGTGCATTTGGGGCCTTATTATTTTTGTCTTTTACTATAAAATTATTAGATGTGTTGGTGTTATTATTGTGTCATTGTTGATTTTTTTTCCTTGATTACGGCTTAGAGGCATAATGCTAGTGAACATGGAGGACGGATGTCACGGTCTAAGCGGAATGCTGCTCTTCAGGCATGTATAGTGACAATCTTTTCTTTTGAATTCACTACTCATGACAAATTATTTCCTAGATTATTTGCACTCCCTTATGAAATAACCGTAGCTACATTCCTCCGTTACAGATTCCAACTAGCTTCAGATACAGACATGGTAATGAACAAGAGCAACGCCGTGGAAGAAATCGTTCTTTTCGTCGTGATTTTACTGAAAATCAACTTTCAATGGCCATTGAAGCTAGTCTAGAAACAGCTAATGCAGAGCAAACATTTCGTGATCAATCGGCATCAGGTAGTGGGCGAGTTGCTGTCGATGATGGGAATGGAGACATTGATTCTCTCATTCAGCCATTTGAATCATTGGCCGCAGCTGGTTCTGAAGCATCTTCAAGATACCTTCAAGCTTTGGGACATAGCTCAAGGAGTGGACCTCTGGAGGATTCTTCCTTTCCACCACTTCCCATAACTTCCAACAATGGCCAGCAAGGATCCAAACAGGAAGTGGAAGGCTCATCTAGTAATTCCATGGCTGCACGACTGCGTCGTCATAACAACAGAACTGTAACAGTTATTAATTCTGGTAATGCTTGGCCAGCAGCAGGTCGTGGACTGGTACAACCGCCAAGTAATCCTTCACAATTTCGACAGTCATCAAATAATGCTCTGGGTCTTTCTCGTAATTCTGGGCAGACAAAGAAGGGTGTAATTAACAGTGGACATTCAACATCAACTTATGCTGGTTCTATTCAGTCTACACAAAGAACTTCTCGTGGACAATTACCTGGTGGTTCATCGAGGGACACACGTGACAATGTTAGAATTGTCCACTCTGCATCCGCCCCGAATCTCATGGAGAACAACTCTGTTGAAGCTTCACTATCTGATTTTCCTCCTGTTTCTGCTGCACAAGCGAGCAAGATACCTGCTAGCAGTCATTCTTCATTGAAGGTGGAAAATGTTCAGTCTGCTAACCAGTCCCTGATTGAAAAGATTCGAGGTGCTCTTGATTTTGATGAAGAAAGATACAGTATGTTTAAGGACATATCTGCCCAATATCGCCAAGGCACAATAGATACAGAAACGTATCTGGACTATGTGCAGAACTTTGGCTTGTCTCATCTTGTGCCTGAGTTGGCAAGACTGTGCCCTGATACTCAGAAACAGATACAGCTTATTGAGGCTTATAGTGCTAGCTTGCAGAGAGATGCTTTACTGGAAAATAACTTGGTTCAAAGCAGCGCAAGCACCCATCGCAAAGACAGTAATGTAAACAAGAAAGGCAAAGGTAAGTCTATAGATAATAAGGGGAGTAACCCCACAGAGAAATTAGCAGATAACTTTTTAAGCACCGTACATCAGCTACAGGCAAATTATAAATCTTCAGAAGAGAAGGTGGAGGTGCTATCAAGGGGTGATTACCGAAGTGACAGGGGCAAATTAAAAATCGAACAGCGGACTGATACAAATTCTGAAAGTCAACCTGCGGTAAGGCTTGGTGGGAAGACTGAAACATCAAATGGCAGTTTATCTACTCAAGTTAGAGAGGATGGTGGAGGTGGGAACAAGCAACGCAAGAAAGGTTCAAAGTTCCTAAGAGTGCGACTTGGTGATGGTTCTGCTTCGGCCCTTTTTGATCAACCAGATCCTGGAACAACAGACCGCTCAGAAGTTAACAAGGATGAACCAGGAGGAGGGCTACCTGTGCGTGGTGTTTGGCGAAATGGGGGAGGTCATAAACTTTTTCCCTAATTTTGGCTTCACCGTCATTTTTGAAACGTGAAGTGTCAAACGCAATATAAACATGAATTTGGTTTTAGCTTAGGGGATATTTGATTATATCGAATTTAAGTTAGATTTCAAGTATATTTTGGGACGTGACTTTGTCGATTTTGTCGATGGCCAACCGCCGTTGCCTAAGTGGGCACATTTTTTTGGTTTGGGGTATATGATTTTGTTAAAGACAAGTGTTGATATGAAAGTATGGTGCCCAGTGTTGCGTTGTATGAGAATGGCACTGTTTCTTACATAGCCATTTGCACTCTACTTACTGCAATTGGAGGCCAGGCCATACTTGACACTATAATCCACGACAGATGTTTTGGGATATCCCGAATGTTAAAAGGAATATATTAGTAAAAGGATATTTTGGAATGGCACAACTATACATTATTTTTGCAGAAAAAGTTACGATTTTACTTTTGAAGTGATTTTTTATCAACTTGAAGTTGAATTTTTAAATTATTAAAATGCACGATTAGGTATATTTTTCAAATTACGGGCAGTCGCTTGTTCGCAGCTTGAATCATTCCTTGCTAGAAGGAAACTTGAATGTGGACTTTTCATTCCGAAACTGAGCACGTCATCTCTGAATTTGTTGGACATTTTGAATGAACCTCCACCCTTCTGCATGCCAAGGCTTTGGGAAAAACAAAAGAAAAAACTAACTGATCGATGTTTTCAAACTAAGACAAAGGTTTGATTTGCCAGTTTCATGTTAACAGCATTACTATATTGCTAAAGGATGGCAAACTTCGAGTCACTTTCCATTCAAATGCTAGAAATATGTTTAACCCTTTCGAATTTAAGAGTTGCTTTGTTTTTGAAGGTTAATTTCCTTATAAAGCCACATTACCAGGTTCTTGATGCACCTCTAAAAACTACCCGCAGCTGCAACACCATAACCATGTTCTGGTTCATTTAATAAAAACATGGATTCTGATTTTTTATTTATTTGCTAGACTGTCGGATTCTTACAAAAATAACTAGGATGAACTTCTGCTGATGAAAACATTAACAAATATAAGCGACTTAATAGGCTGAATTGTGTGATATTAGTTTACAATTGCTTTTAGTCTTTCTTTTCCGTATAAAATATAAAGGCCTACACAACTTTGGAGACTAATATCGCATAAATCAGAAAAAAGTAATTAAAATACAATTAAATAAATGAAATGTTGAAAAATGAAAATCATTTTTTAATTTACTTGTTAATCTTTGGATTATTTAACCTTTTAAAACATGATTCCTTATACTTACAGAAATCTTAACTAGCTACCTAAATTCATCAACCATACTTAATTAAGATCCCTATATTGTTCCATACAAATACATGGATTCATCTGAGGTTGCTTAAATAATTGAAAATTTTACTAAATAATAAATCTGTAAATTACTTGAAAATGTCATATAATTTCTTGGCTTATATAAAATTTAACTAGAAAAAAAAAATTACAAACTGAACAATTACACAAACTTTTTGAAAAAGTCGGAATTAACAGATTAGTTTGAGCAAAAAGAAGCAGCGCGAAGCAAGCGTATAAATCCTTGAGTTCATTGCAATCATGCTTAAACCCTACTCCGCCACTGCATCGGTGAAGGAGCAAAATGGATTCGGCGAACGGAGCAATGGCTGTGAGAGACCAAAGCTTAACGGAATGGCGCATGCATCGTGGTGCCTACCTCGGAGACATTTCAGCTCTGTGTTTTCTCCACCTTCCAAATCTCTCTCTCCCTTTTCTGCTCGCAGGTACCTTGCTCTCTCCGCATTTAATTTCACATTGTTTAACCTTCATTTGTTTAATTCTAGTGGACGCTTCCTTCAGGTTTGGGTTCTGAAATTGCGGTCTATGATTTGGAGCTGAGTAAGAGAATAAAGTCCTTCTCCGTATTCGAAGGAGTTCGCGTCCACGGAATCGCTTCTAGTTTCCCTCGCGGGACCATGATTGCTGTGTTTGGGGAAACGAGGGTGAAGCTGTTTAGCTTCGAATTTGATGGCGTTTCCGGGAGCGCAGAGCTGACGCTAGCTCATTTGTTGCCGAAGTTTGGTCACTGGGTTTTGGATGTTTGTTTCCTCGAGGTCAGTGAGAATAAGTGCTTAATACATTTGATTTTGAAATGATGAATGGCTGTTCTTCTTACTTGTGTCGTTTTTTCTTTACGTGGTAATAGGGATGCTTACCTCATTCCAATGTGGACGGTCATTTTCTTGCCGTGGGATGTAGTGATAATTCAGTTCATGTTTGGGATATTTCCAACTCCATTGCGGTCCTTAAGGTTCAATCTCCAGGTTAGTCTCAACTTCACTATATGTATTATTTTTTTATAATTTTTTTTAATGAGGTTATGTTTCTCGTTGAATAATAGTACGGTGCCTTCTATACTCAATGCGATTATGGGGTCACAATCTTGAAGTTCTCCGTATAGCTTCTGGTACAATATTTAATGAGGTGAGAGATCTGCTGATGATTAATGTTTACAATTGATTTTGAAAATGAACGACAAAAGTCACATGAATTATGAAGTATGTATTCTAAACATTTTATACCTACCATTCAAGTATATTATTGTTTCTTTCCTAGATAGAGTCATGATCTGACTAATATGTAGCGGAAGCATTAGGCTTACGTATTTCATGCTAATTTTCACATATTTAATTCATTTGTCTGTCCTTTGTTTTTCTTTTTAAATTGTTAGAAATGAGCTTTAAGTCTCACTCAACCCCACAAAACCGGCTTGTAAGTTGAGGTTTGCATCTCACTTATATACTATGAAATTGCCTTATCTTGTGCGTGAGACTAGAAATTAATGGGTGGTATGGGTGAAATAGAATGTCCAAGAAATCTCGCTAGGATAGTTTTTTTTTTTAAATAATGGCTCCGATACCATGTTAGAGGTGGACTTTAAGCCTAACTCAACCCCACAAAATCGGGTCAGGTGAGGTTTGCATCTCACTTATATATTATGAAATTACCTTATCTCTAATCGATGTAAGAGTTCCAACACACCCCTCACGATGAGATATATACATCTTTTGCGTGGGACTAGAAATTAATGGATAGTATGAGTGGAACAGAATGTCCAAGAAATATTCAATGATCATGCTATTGAAGACAATTGATATACCCATAGAAAGATACATTTTTCCTTTATGTTTAGTCTCATCAAATGCTGAATAGCATGTTCCGATCTAACATGGACATGTTAGGTATGTGGTAAGAAAGGAACCTAGACAGAACTGATAATAATGTAAATTCCCTCTTTGTCCTCATCCAGTGAGCATTTTTACTATTATTTGGCTTGAAATAAGTTCCTGACGCTTAATAATTTGCTAATTATCTTTCATCTGCTTTGATATTTTTTACTCTAAATTCTGCTTCTACAGATCCAGTGGGCTGATTGCTGGAAAAGCCTTCATAACACTGATTAAATGGAATCTTTTTTCTGTCAAATGCAATCCTGCTTAATCCACATACTAAAACCAAAGATCTCATGCGAAGAAAAATTCCAAGTGTTCGAGACTATCCCAATTTTCATATTGAAGGATAATAAGTATATAACATTACTGCTGTAATATGAGCATAATATAACACTACATGATTAGTTAGTAATTTTTATTCAAGCGCATGAAGGATCTTTTTTCTGAACAGTATCTCTTTACTTTGGTTTTCTCCATATTAGTATTGTACTTAAAATACTTATCATTATCCTTTTCAAAGGTTCCTTAAGTTTTTTTATGGCCTGATGTTTAATTTGTTGATGTTTCTATTTTCTTTTAATTACTTCAAAGAGTTTGGTTCGGGCAGATTATTGTTTGGAAAGTGACCCATCAACACAATAAATCTTCAAGTCATCAAGAAAACCATGATCAACAGAGCATTTCATCTTCTGTATGCTGCCAGCTAAAGGATAACCTGTTTGAGGCAACTCATGTATGTAAACTTATTGGACATGAAGGTTCAATCTTCCGAATAGCATGGTCATCTTGTGGATCTAAACTGGTATCTGTCTCTGATGACCGGAGGTGAGTTAGTTTTCAAGTCCTACTGTATCACTAATTTATGTTCACTCTTAGATATAATGACATGTGTAGTGATTGGTCTCCTTTATTAATGCAGTGCACGTGTTTGGGCTGTCTCTATGGAAGGGGAACATGCATTGTGCCACAATTCCACTGCCCTTGTCTTATTTGGACATAATGCTCGGGTTTGGGACTGCTGTATTTCTGATAATGTAAGCAATTCATTCTTTATTTTCTTAAGTTTAACGGTATCTTTTAATAAATAAAACAACCAAAAAGAGACATGCCCTTTCATTCATATATATATAAACAATTTATCTTCAAGAGAAGATCTTTACTCTGATATGTTAAACTTCCTATATTTTTTTATTCATTATATCATATTGTGATTCTTCATCTCCAACGGAAAAGGTAGTATCATTTCATAAAATTTTCCTCTTTATATCAATATTTTTTTACTGTTCTCCAAATTTTTCCTTGCATTTTTTTTTATCTACAATGTTAGTTGGTAGTATTTGTTAGTGGGGGAGTTGAACCCACAACCTCTCTCATCTTCCCTTCCAATTTTACTATTAAGTCAACTTTATATTTCAATTTTTTTTTCACTATTAACTAACAAAATCATTATTCTGTTTTTATTTATTTTATTTGATTGGAATGTCTATTTACCTTTGAGATAAAAGCTTCTCAATAGACGTATCTTATTTTGAAGGCAAAAATTTTTACTTTTATTTGTCTCCCTTCTTTTCTGAATGTGACTTAGACTTTGGTCTTCTTGTAAGCCATTCCTTTAATTACCGCTGACCAGTAAATGCTTACTAATTGAAATGCATAATAATATTTCCGAAGATGTTCATGTGCCACTAGCTTAAAGTTTGTGAATGAGTTTACTTATTAAGTTGTCATTTTGTGACTTTTTGCCACCAAGTGAGTTATTTTGACAAGATTATTATTTTCACCTGTCTGATAATTTTTACTGATACTGATAAATTTCACTTATTGAAATAATTTTATAAGCTAATTTACTTTTTAATGTATTTTTAATTCTCTAATGATTCTTTTTCGTAAATTATTAATACGATCTTTTATAAATGATAAGCATCCCTCATAATATGGTACACTTGTCTTCAATTAAAAACTAGCTATAACTAAACGTTTTTTTTTTAATGTATTTGACTTGACAGCGTAAACCGTACTGTGTTATATGTGTTTATATGTCCGCTTAGATTTCCATTTATATTGGTCTTTTTTTTCTGCAGTTGATTGTCACTGTTAGCGAGGATTGTACATGTCGTATTTGGGGAGTGGACGGTAAACAACTCCAAGTCATTAAGGAGCACATGTAAGTTATATTATGAACATGAATTCTTAATTGTTGAGTTAGAGTATAAATTGCTAATATTTGGAATTTACTCTGGCCCTAATCAAACAATCTTTGAAGTTTATGTGGATTTTTGACATTCTGTGAACTGAGTGTCTACAGGAAACAACCATCAGTAGTATAATATCTTGAGTACCTTTGAAATTGTGATAAATGTGGTTGATCATATATTAACCTTTAAATGACCTGACTCAAAAAAATATCTCTTGTTAGTTGTCATTGGTTTCCCATGCTTCACTCTGAAAATTGTCTATTTTTGGTTGATAGATATTTAGATGAATTTTAAAAATGAACCATGGAATTTTCTAGCATGAATTTTGGATTTTCCTACTTACAGATGTTCCAATTTTGTTTTTTCCTAAAAGTAAAATCAATTGGATGTGTGATATAGTACTGTACAAGCAATTTCTTTTTTGCTTTGTAACTTACAATTATAGCATTCTACTGCTTCATTAGAGTCATAGCCTGAGTACTACTTAAGTTGTGTTCTCTGTAAGACAGTTATTTTATTATGATCTTTAAGGTTCTCACAATTTCACTTGTTCGAGGAATTAGAGGCATAACAAAGTATTTGCCTTCTTTGCTGTATACAGTGGAAGAGGTATATGGAGATGTTTGTATGACCCAAATTCATCACTGCTTATAACTGCTGGGTTTGACTCTGCTATTAAAGTACATCAACCTCATGCATCTCTGCCCATGGGCTTGGAAGCAGTACAAGGATCCCCTAGTAGTACAGAGTTGTTTTCGATTTGCATACCTAATGTGTCAGAGCATATTGGATTTATGGACAGGTAGGTTTCTTAAAATATTATGAACTCGCTTGGGTCTGCTACTAACTCTTCAAAATTTGGAACTGGTATTATGTGTTTTCCTATAATTGTGTATTCTGATTTCCAGATTTCCATGTTGACTGGCCTTGCCTCCTTTTTTGTTGTAGCAAGAGTGAATATGTTCGATGTTTGCGCTTTTCCTGTCAGGAATCTCTTTATGTTGCCACCAATAATGGTTATCTCTACCATGCTAAATTATGCGACACTGGAGGTGCTCAGTGGAATCAACTTGTCCAGGTCAGCGATGGGGCACCAATTATTTGTATGGATTTATTGGCCAAGGACTCTGTTGAACATGACTGTGGTGCTGAGGATTGGATTGCTGTCGGAGATGGTAAAGGAAATATGACAATTATTGATGTTACCAAGGATGATTGCTCTCCTACAGTGAGATTGTGCTTTACTTGGCCAGCTGAAACGGAGAGACAGCTCTTGGGTATTTATTGGTGCAAATCTCTGGGATGTAGGTAATGTGTTTCTTAAATCATGCATGGATACACAATACCTGTTGCTAAGGTGTGAATCCATCCTTGGTACTTTCTGCCAATGAGTGTCCTGGCCTTGTTATTAAAACGAGTGTAATTATAGAAAAAAATATACTCCTCACCATTACAAAACTTTAGTCAGGGAAGAGAATTGCACTTGTTGCTAATGTAGTTCAAGTTATGTACCTCTTTGATTGACAGGTCATAAGATCATACTGTTTGTACTGTGTTAAGCATGCTCATTTTATAGTCTCATTACCATATTTATCACACTACTATAAAATGGGAGATCATAGTATATTACAACCTTCTTTAGTTTCTCATTCCATTTCTTAATCTTTTCTTTTATTTGATTTTTATTTATTTATTTTTAATATAATAAAGTATTATGATTCTCTGGTGACAATTGTGTAGGTATGTCTTCACAGCTGATCCTAGAGGAACATTGAAACTCTGGAGATTGCCTGACCCTTCACAATCTGATCTTCAGAGCTCCACGAGGAGTAACAAAGTATCACTTATAGCAAAGTTCATATCAAATTATGGAATGAGGATAATGTGTTTGGATGCATGTATGGAGGAAGAGGTATTCTTCTATCCTTCATTTAGGATCTTCTCAATTTTTTGGTCATGCTATGAGAAAGGCATAGAAAATTATTGTGTGACCCACCGTTGTGTAGGGTTCATAATTTTTCTTATGGCTCTCTCTCATAACATGACAAATTCATGAACTTGCTAGCATGAGAGGATCTAGATCCATCTATCCATATTCACTTTATCAGTTTATTCTTTTTGGTGGTGAGTAGATTAAATTTTAATGTGTTCATTGTTGCTTAATTTTATCTGTGGAAGACTATAAGATACTTGATAGAATCTGACTTTATAATGCACTTAAAACATCATTTAAATTTTTTTTTTGTAGAAATGGTGGCATGGATGTTTTTCATTTTTAATTTTAAAATATTATGATATGAACATACTAGTGTACAAATTAAAAACGGAAATTTATCTTGAATCCAAATGTCAGGTCTTAGCATGTGGTGATGTGCGGGGTAATATGGTTTTGTTCCCTTTGCTAAAGAATCTGGTCCTGAGCATATCTGACACAGAAGAAAGGAAGATACCTCCAGTAAATAATTTCAAAGGAGTTCATGGGATTTCAAGTGTCTCCAGTGTTTCTGTGACCAAGCTTGGTTATAATCAGCTAGAGATACGCTCAGTATGTTCAACTTTTCTCCTTTAGATGCAGTGACTGGTGATCCACATTTAAGCATTTGCCAAATATAATATTGAGAGCACTCTTAATATTCTAACCTGCAAGTGTAGATATGATTGTGGTCAACCTTGATTCCAATTGTTGATTTTTATTCTTGTTCAGACTGGAGCAGATGGTTGCATATGCTATCTGGAATATGACAAAGAAATGCATAATTTACAATTTACGGGAATGAAACAAGTTAAAGAATTGTCTTTGATTGAGTATGTTTCTGTGGATAACAAGTCTGGTGATAGATTGTCAAGCAGCTATGCAGCTGGTTTTGCATCTGTGGATTTCATAGTATGGAACTTAGTGAACGAAAATAAGGTACTTTGACAACCTTTTCTCTTTACTTTGCATCTTTGGATTTCATACATTTACTTGTCCGTTGCTTTATACCATTAGCACCTGTTATAGATTTAATGATATCGAATGGTGTTAACAGGTGGTGAACATTCCATGTGGTGGATGGCGACGTCCTCATTCCTTTTATCTGGGTGATATACCAGAGATGAGGAACTGCTTTGCCTTTGTCAAGGTTTGCTTTCTTTGAAAGCTTTAATTATTAAAAATTTCAGGAAGCATTTGATCTTGCTCATTTACAACTGCTCATTAGTTATTTGATCTTGCTGCTCAAGCTCAAATCTATTTAAGATCATTTAATGAACAGGGCTTGTATATGTGTTCTTTAGATTTCAAAATTTTCCTAGTCATGTCTAAGGGTAACTGAAAGGAACTTTTGATCATCTTGTTTAGCTCCACTATTTCGCTTCAATAACATAGGTGTAGGAAGAAGTTAAAGAAGGTTCTAAAACTAGAGTTGAAATTTAGTGCTGCAATTGTAGGATATAAGGCTGTGATTGTCTTGGAATGACGGTTTGGGCCTAATAAATTCTACAATAATTATAATTACATAATGGTTAAGTTTGCACCCTACTTGCATACTCTATTTGATCCTTACAACTAGTCCTTGTGGTACCAAACTACAACCCTTTTAGGTTGCAACTAAAGTGGGCTGGGAGTGACAACAATTAAGGCGGTTGATCACTATGAAAGTAACTTTCCAACATGTACATGAGTTCTAGTCTGGAGTGTGGCAAATGCAGGTGGCCGACAATGGACCTAAGATAGACTGTTACTGTTAAGCTATAAAGATAAAGAGAAGCATTGAACAACCTTGTGTTTTTTGTAACAACATTGTGATTTATTTATATTCAGAAAAGGAAATCAATTAGATAAATGTAGGAGATCTGATATCCTCTAATAATAAAGATATGATCTTGATATTTTTTTTTATCATAAAGATAAAGAGAGGCATTAAACTGAAATTGTGCATTTCTGTAATAACAGGGGTGATTTATTTATATTGAGAAAAGAAATCAATTCGATAAATAGAGGAGACTTTATATTCTCTAATAATAAAGATACGATCATAGAATAATATAGATATGATCTTGATATTCTTTATTACAAAGATATTATAAAAATATGATCCTGGTATATGTAATTATAAAGATATGATCCTTATTTATGTAATTATAACAATTACCATCTTGGAATGTTGGTTTGAGTTTAAATTAATCTTTCAAAATGAACTTTCAAGTGAAGGTTTGAATCTCACTTGTATGTGTATTCTATTTTAGCCATATCAGTGGTCATCACCCTAAATGTTGCAATAAGACAACTTCCAAATAAGGTTGATACATTCAATAGTTTGGGATAGTTGTCAAATTAAATTATTTTAATAATCAATTATAATCAGAATTCATAATAAGTTTTCTCTTGAGTAAGTTTGTTCATAAATGGTTTTAAGATAATTAATTTTGTTTGTACGTAACAAAGATATAAACTTTTATGTAAAAAAAGCATACTTGAAGTTGGAAGGGAAAAAAAATTGTTGAGGAATAATTATAAGCTACTCATTTGACACTCATAAAATCAACTTAATTTTTAAGAAAAAAAAACTTAACAAATTTCAGCTACTGTCCCAAACATATAGCTGAAATGTAATCTTAAAAACAACTGAAATCCTTGAAGTTAATATTTTTAAAACATATTACTACATTTTTAAGCTTTTCCTGCAGTCACTTTATCAGGTAGTAAGCCTATTTTGTCCTACATGATTGATTTCTTTTATCACAATTGTCTCCGAAACATCTAACTAATATGGCCAATTGTTACAGGATGATTTGATACATATACATAGACACTGGATTCATAATAGAGATGGGAAGGTTTACCCTCAAAATTTACACACGCAATTCCATGGTAGAGAGATACATTCCTTGTGCTTTATCTCTGAAGATGTTCTAGTTGGAGATAATTTCAAGTGCACCTTATTTTCTAAATCAAGTTGGATTGCAACTGGATGTGAGGATGGAACTGTGAGGTTGACTTGGTAAGACCATTGTTATCTGCTGTCTGTAGAACTTGCTTCAATGCTTTATTAACACCTACCCTGTCTGTTTTATTTAGGTACTCTCCAGGCACTGAAAATTGGTCCATGTCAAAACTGCTTGGAGAACATGTTGGAGGATCAGCGGTGAGATCAATTTGTTGTGTGTCGAAAGTACACACAATTTCACCAGATATGGGTGATGTACCTGATGGGAGGATTGAACTGAATGCTGCTCTTGAGAACAAACATAATCCAACATTACTCATATCAGTGGGTGCAAAGCGTGTCTTAACCTCTTGGTTATTAAAAAATACGAGGCTGGACATAAAAAATGACTTCATAATCAATCATCAACACAAATCAGAAGATGATGACAGTTTTTTGTCAAGTTTGTCCTCATCAATGACGTTCCAATGGCTGTCCACTGATATGCCAGCCAAATATTCAGTTACACGTGATACTCCCAAAAATAATGTGCAGAAGATAGTTGGTGTAGCCGAAAATGTTTGTCATACAAATAATGATGCTGGAATGATTTCTGAGAGTGGAATGGCAAACTTGATCAGAGACAAACATGAAGATGACTGGAGATATCTTGCAGTCACAGCTTTTCTTGTTAGATGTTCTGGTTCCAGGTGAGAAAAGATGCCTAATATTTCCTTTCTTGATCTTGTATTTGGGTAAGTCTAACTAATTTCATGCAAAAACAGAAACTAACCTTTCCTTTTGTGTACATTCCAGGATATCTGTCTGTTTTGTTGTTGTTGCATGTTCAGATGCCACGCTTATGTTACGGGCTTTAATTTTACCATTTCGCTTGTGGTATTCTCATTTAATCCTCTTTTGGTTTCCATGATGATTTTTCTCTGCTTTCTTATTTTTCTTGCCACATTTCACATGCTGCTTTCCCTTTTACCTGATGGCAGGTTTGATGTCGCTTTACTGGTTCCTTTATTGGCACCAGTTTTGTCATTGCAGCATATCATATTTCCCCTGTGTAGGCCTTGTAAAGGTTTGTATTACATGACAGTGATTACTGGCTAGAGTTCTTCTGGATATCCTAATTCCTTTCTTTCACGTGGATGTGATAGTTTTATTGCAATAACTCAAATAATTTCTAAGTTTGTCTCTTCAAAAGTTAATGTGGTTTTATTGCATGGTACTCAAAATTAATGGTGAAAAACTTAATGCACGATGTACTGGCATTGAGAAAACCAAAGTTCAAAGATGAAATTGTCTCAATGTTTGGGTTGGGTTTAATTTGTGATCACGGAACTGATTTAGATAGTCCAAAGGCCATGCTAGATTATTGTTACATGTGTTCTGTGATACTAGTTATGACTAATTAATTTGGTATTGGGTGGTTGGGATATTTCAGTAATTTTCTTATTCCCAGGTTATTGGGTGTCCTTGGGAAGTCAGTTGATTCTATATTGGTATTGGTGGGTTTTCTTTGAGTTCAGAAGTTTTTCTTATTGGTTGTTAGTAGTTTGAGGGTTGATTTATTCTATCTCGTGTGTAAGTTATAGGAAGCTTATTCATAGTTTTGTAACACTTCCAATAAAATTATCAGTTTTTTGATTTTTGGATGTGCTTTTGCCTTTTGAAGAATGCCCCAACTCCCAACTAAAAGACAGTGTTTGTAATGATAAATTTGTTATGTAATGACATACTATTATAATTTTATGGTTCATATTTCTGTGTAGCACCTGCTTCCTGTATAAGTTTGATTCATCTTATGTCTGAACATTTTTTTGCAGAAAACATCCAAGCTGGAAATGTTTATATTGTGATTAGTGGGTCTACTGATGGCAGTGTTGCTTTTTGGGACCTAACTGACAGTGTTGAAGCTTTTATGCAACGGGTTTCAGTTTGTAATGTTGAAAAGCTTTTTGATTGTCAAAAGCGACCACGAACGGGGAGAGGAAGTCAGGGTGGTAGACAGTGGAGATCCTTACGCAGAGACTTGTCAAAGAAAAGACAAGACAGCAGTCTGGTCACTTTGAAAGCCAAAGAGAAGATCGAAAAGGGGACCCCTTACGTGCCAAGTGATTCTGAAGACAGTAGAACGGGTTGTTCTCAATCCACACATATGGCTCTCCTGGAGTTAGAAAGCAAGACTGATAATTCCTCGATGGAAATATGTGAAATACAGCCTCTATGCCTGCAAAAGATTCACCAATCTGGTGTCAACTGTCTCCATGTTTCAGAGATAAAGAGTGGGCAAAATACTGACTGTTGTCAAACGTACAGCATAGTTAGTGGGGGTGATGATCAAGCACTTAATCATCTAATGGTTGAATTATCACCTAAATCAATAAATTTACATGACGGGATTTTGTGCCCTGAGATCACTCGTATTGCCTCTGTGCCTGAATATGGAAAGGACTTCAACTTTCAAAATATGAGCAAGAAATTTAAGATTAGATTCTTAAATAACGAAAAATTACCGTCTGCCCACAGCGCTTCCGTCAAAGGTAAAGAAGCTGTGTAATTATACTCTCTATCTATCCCCATGTTTTGTTTGCTCCAGATGTAAGGAATAGTTGAAGCTTGTTTTGGCTTTCATTGTTTGATTCAATGCTCGTCTTTCCCCCTAAAAAAATTAACTTCTTCATGTAGCACCCATCTTAGAATATTTTAAGTGTATCCCCGTATAATTGTTTTATTTTAGGGTTTAGAATAGACTAGTCTGGTAGATTTGCCAAAAGATTTCTCGTTGGGTAAATATTAACATACTTGTGAGGTAAATATTAACATACTTGTGATCCTTAAAAACTATATATCCATTTTTGAATCTTAATCAAATTGAAGCAAATATTTGAAAATGCATATGAACCATTTCAATAATTTGGATCATTGATGCATCATAATCAGCCTTTATTTTATGAAGGTGTCTGGACAGACGGATCCTGGGTGTTTTCCACTGGACTTGATCAGCGGGTCAGGTGCTGGCGTCTTCAGCGGAGTAAACTAATAGAGCATTCATATCTAATAGTTAGTGTTCCAGAGCCAGAAGCGTTATCTGCTAGGGCTTGTGGCAGGTGATTGTTATATATGATTGGATGATCAGGTAAGGTTATATACTTTTGTTTGTCTGAACTCTTTTTTCTTTTGCAGGAACCAATATCAAATTGCTGTCGCGGGAAGAGGGATGCAAATAATTGATTTTTCTGAATCTTGAAACAAGATTGATGATTGATGTGGAGAGTGAAGTCATTGTTGTTGTGTTTTTTGTACTCATACATCCAAATAGTTTACGAGGAGTGCAATGTTGCCAACCTCATTCAAATGAATCTAGTTGAAACAGTTCTGATGGTAAATTCTCCAGTGTTGGCAAAATGGTTGCTCCATGTAGCTGAAAAGTGAATTATATGCGTACCAACTGTAGCTATTGATTTTTGTTTGCTCCCAGCCCAACAGTGCAGTCTGTCTGGTTATATTTTCTGCTTTTAGCCAAGGGACCATTATCACTAATATTGAACTTATGCGCCTCATTCGCACAAACACAGCCCCCTTCTCCGTCTTTGAGCTTAGGTTCTGCAAATGCCTCTGTATCGAGTCCCAAGGATCGAAGTTGTCACCTGGATACAAGGGGAAGAACTAGTCAAGGGTACACCGGACTGACCAACAATGACTCGAGTTTCACGGAAGGTTTGCTCATTGCACTAGACATTTAACTATCAATTTGTCCCTATGTAATGTACATTATAAATGCATTTTCAATTTTATAGCCGATAGACTGCAGTATGTCCTAAATGATTTCGTCTCTCTTTGCCAAGCTACCTTGGTTCTTGGCAGGAATATCATCTTGAAAACATCATTGCGCTTGAACTAGTGCACTGCATGGAGGCTGTGGAGGATGAACGCTATAAAATCTAGTGAAATAGACTTAGAAAAAGCGTATGATCGAATCTCTTTGTCACTTATTCATGATTGTTTGGAGGAGCCAAAGGTTCCCCATGCGTGAGAAATATGATTATAGCCTGCACATTATCGTTCATCGTTATTGTGTCATGGTGATAAAGTGAAACATTCTGTTCCCCTAGAGGAGTCGGAAATCACATATCTCCGTCTTTTATTTTTCTTTTAGCGATTTGCATGAAAAAATTCTCATTTGATTCATGATGCGAAAATCTGCCCAAACCTACTCATTATGTTTATCGACAATATCCTTATTTTGAGAAAAACTTCGGATCAACAATTGGAGGTTATCTTAAATCTTAAAGGGTTAAATATGTTTTTGATCCTTTAACTTTCAGTGAATTTTAAAATTAGTTTATTTTGAAATTATAGATCAATTTAGTCCTTTATCTTTTAAAATACGTAGATTTAGTCTTTTTAATCAAATTTTGTTAGATTTATTTAATGTTTCGTACGTATTTTAAGATTGTATTTGAGTTGTTTATATTGTTTGACACATGTTTGTTTTAATGTTAAGTTAAATATTATTGTGAAATGTGCTTGAAATGTCAAATAAATTTAATAAAATTTGATTAAAATGATTAAATCTATGTATTTCAAAAGATTAAGAACTAAATTGGTCCAAAATTTTGAAATAGATTAATTTTAAAATTTACTGTTAAAAGACTAAATAGATATTTAATTCAATCTTAAATTATCAAGGGCATTGTGTTCTTTCTGGACAAAAGTTAAAGAAAACAGAAGACCACCACATAATTTTTTTTCCAGAAATGTTAGTCTGGAAAATTGAGATACCTCTTCACTCAAAAAGTGGATACTTGATGGCAGCATTGCACCATTTTCGTTATAATATTTGATCACTAATGCCTTTTTGGTTAAAGGATTTTGTACCTAGACCTTTGCATTAGGAAACTCATTATGGAAACGACTATTATTCTATTATTACCAGTATTTTTCAGCAAACACACTTTCACGGGGATCTCTCAAAGCAGAAAAATATCATTAACACATTTACAAAGTGATTGGCCAAGAATTGTATTATTCAAGATTATCGTGTTTATATTAAATTAAAAATGTTTTTTATTTAGTATCTTTAAAAAGAAAAGGATATTACTTTATGTTTGTTGTGATGTATGAAGAGATGCATCATAATTTTAATTTAACGTAGAATTACATATACTTTTCTTAATCTTTACTCCACGTCTTGCCATACATGCCATGTGGATATCGCACGCGAAGGTTCGAAATAAAGACTGGTGCTTGAAAAGGGAAAACGTTGAGGGTTGCGTCATTCATCCATGGATTTAAAACGAAGCACACGAATCTTTTGCGAGATTTTTTATTTTTCAATTATTGTTTACCAAATCCTTTCCATGTCATTTCGGACTATATATCAATAATTGTTCTTAACAACAATATTATCTACCATTACGAAGTACTAAAAGAACGTATGGCGTTATTTCTTTAACCTTTAAACAATAGCATTTTAAAAAGAAGTGTTAGTCTTCCAATCAATTATATAATTGCTTTCTTAAAATGTTGTACTTATCGTGTTCTTGTTTCTGACACCATTTCACCCTGCGCATTAAAGGTATTTATGATAAACTGTCGGAGAATAATTCTTTCCAGGTATGTAAATAACCGAAATATATTGTTTTCTTGACATTTATGTTTTATCCACACAATTAAGAACCTAATCTTCTCCGCATGATTGAATGTGTTGTGAATTTTGAGGGTTAAATACTTTTTTTTAACCCTTCAACTTTCATATGAATTTGATATTTCAAACTTACACTTCATCTTCAAGTTTATAGATTACAAACATACTTAGTCCTGAATTTAATTAACCTTCCATGTTTTTCAACCCAAATACGTTATTGATAGTAACAAATTTTGGAGTCTCCTTTCTTAAGAAAACAATTACTATACCATAAGAAAATGGCGACAAATTGTCTTAGGTGGTCGATAGCATGTTGCACGTTACCACATTTATGGTTTTATGATGCATCCGGAATATGAGATCTGCAACTTTGCGTTGAAAAATAGCAAGTTGCCACCACTCACCCACCTTCAAACGCGTAAACAAATGGGACTCTCTATCTCTGTCCACAGATTGTAAAGTTCAATCCTTGAGTTTGTTGGAGTTGAAAGGGAAATAATTTAATCGAGAGAAGGAAAAACAGAACCAAGTAAAGTGTACAGTATTATGAGATTGATGTGAAAAATGACTTATTTTATTCAACGCAGCAGCAGTACATTTATAATAAAAAAATAAAACTGACAATAACCACATAACCATGATTTCAGGAAACGTGAATAACAAACATACTTGCACCTAAAGTTTAGGAAGACCTATTGACTAATTAAAAAAATTAAACAACGATCTGCAGTTACAAAAAGCAGATATTTAACACTCCTCCTTGCTTTAGGAACTGCTGCACACTCCAATTCTTTTTCTCAATAATTCAAATTTGCTGACAGGCAAAGGCTTTGTGAACATGTCAGCCAACTGATCTTCAAACTTGCAGTAAACTAAGTTCACCTCTCCATTTTGCTGCATCTCCCTCAAAAAATAGAGCTTGATGTTGAAATGTTTTGTTTTCCCATGAGATACTGGATTATTTGCAATTGCAATTGCTGCTTGGTTGTCAACAAAAACCTCAATTTTATTTTTCTGCTGAAAGTGTAAATCATATAGAATCTTTTTCAGCCATAGAACTTGATTTACAGCAGCTGTTGCTGCTATGAATTCAGCCTCTGCAGTGGATTGTGCTACAATCTCTTGCTTCTTTGTGCACCATGAGAAA
>Ga0209589_1003499_pt1 | contig 27396 bp, 7 predicted proteins | sample CowpeawhiteBW_FD_187525 | JGI IMG/M metagenome (GOLD analysis project Ga0209589, IMG submission 187525) | Root nodule microbial communities of legume samples collected from California USA - Cow pea white BW (SPAdes) (version 2) | ecosystem: Host-associated > Plants > Roots > Nodule | place: USA...
GATACCTTCCTTTATCTAGACATCTCCTATATCAAGGTATACACTAACCACCATCACCAAGAGTTTCCCTTGAAACTCTTTTACCAACAATTTCCACATGCCATCTCAATCATTCAAGTCTCATGCCAATCCACCACCAATCAAACAAGTCATGTTTTCCATTTCATACTCAACATAACAAGATTTCATTTAATCTCATACTTTATAAATGCATACTATGACATACATATATCACAAAATAGTATTCATCCCTCCCAAATAAATGAGTGCCAACATTTAAGTACCTGCAATTCCATACAATCAAGCACAACACACAACCATAATTCTTACACCAAAATTTCTAAGAAAATTTATTATCACAAAACCAAAATCACTGCAATAATGCGTGACACATTTCTCAAGCTACAGACATATAATTGACGATCCAGCCGATCAAACCACAAAATAGCATGTTATGAACCAAATGTCCAAATTTGAGCTCAATCGATTAATGAGTCCGGAAAGTCAATTTTACTAAAACTACGCATATCAGAAACATACACAGTCGCCCAACGACTGCGCGACGCATCCAGAATACGAGAAATAACGTCAAATATCACAGTTTCATGAATATTTGAACCCTAACTCAGAAATATACCAAAAACTAACGTTTTCCCCCAATCTTTTCTCATATTTCACAAAACATTAATCGCATAAAATAGAAATAATGAGAAACCCTAGTTTCCCTTACCTTACTCAAGCTTAGCCAAACGAAACAGGACCCCAAAGAGAGCATCACAACTCCAGAAACAGATTAAGGAGCTGCAAATATTGGCACACGAAAACATAAGAGGGTTATTAGGATGAACCCTAGGTAGAGCCACCACAAGGCAGTTGGAAAAAGAAGGTTGGGGTCTACTTACTTGGAGATACGAGTTCAGGCAACTCCAAACAAAGAAGATTCGCTAACTTGAGGAGACAAAAACTTGTGCCCTAGCAAAGCTGCTGCTCTAGAATTTGAGGAAGGGGAGAGAAATTATTTTCTGCAAAGTGAGACAGAATGAAGAGTAAGGGTCTGTGATGGGGTCTTGAGGGTCCATAATGGGTTGGTCTTGGGCCCTTGAAAAGGCCAAGCCCAACCCCTCTATTAGGACAGATATTAAAAATAAAAAGGGATCTCACACATATAATATTCCTCTTAATTGTTAATAATATTGAAAAGTCAGTTTTGATTTAGAAATAAGTATACAAATATATTAAATGAGATGAATTATTAAAAGTTGATAGGTCGATAAAGATTAAACATATTACATTGTAACTAAGGGTGACAACGAGTTATGGATTAGGTCATGCACGGAAATTATTTACCGTTATCTGATTCGTAATAAAAAATTTAATTTATTATCCGTCTTATTATTTATTGAATATTTATTTAAAAAATATTTATGAATTTTTTAAAATTCAAGGATATCAATAAATAAATACCCGTGAATATTTAGAAAAAAACTAATTTATGAATTTTTAAAATGCAATCTAAATAAAATTGCAAAAAGAATATAAAATATAATATAAATTAAATTAAATATAAATTAAATTTTAATTTTAATTAAATTAAACCTAATACAATATAAATTAAATTTTAATTTTAATTTTTTACGGGTAATGGATATCTGCAAGTATGAGTAGTATGGTATGTGCACCCATCCATTTATAAGTGGGTATTAAATTATTCTTTCCATGATATCCACGAGTGCCAACTCAACTATCCATAGTGAATTTTATCCGCAGATACTCGTAGATACGAATTTGTTTGTCATCCATAATTTTAATGAAGATCATATGAATACAATTTTACACTTCTCCACAAATATAATTTGTTTTTTAATTCTAAGCGGTAATTCTATTTTTGGTAATCAAGAACTTATTATTAACTCTTTACTTCGATAATTTATATATAATTTAAGTGACACAATAAAAGCTTTTTCTATTCTTTTATTAATTGATTAATGTATAGAATTTCATTCAACCCATAGGTGGAAACTAATTTTTGGTTTTATTTATAAAGATTTTAGATTTGCTTAAAATATCAAATTATATCCAGTCTTGTGTTCACTTTTCCAATCATTTTAGATACAATTTAAAAATATTGGATTTTTTGTGATAAAAAATTTTATATTAAATGAAATTTAAAATTTAAAATGTGTTCAAATTTTTTTGTAAAACACTCCCGTTATACCCATTAGCTTCTAAATATATTTCGAAAACATTTATGATAGAGTAAAACTCATCAAATTTCAAATTATTTTGATCAAGAGTTTTAAAACAAAGTATAAAAATGAGTTTTTAATTATAAAATTTCGATAGACATAACTACTTTATCTAATATACATATAGTTTTCACAATATATATATATATATATATATATATATATATATATATATTTTTAACAATATATATATATATATATATATATATATATATATATATATTTGTTTAATAAGTTTTTACTTAGATAAATGATAAAATTATATTTCAGCACTACGTTTCTAACATTATAAATAAATGTTTATTTTACTTTGTAAAAAAAAAAAATGTTTCTTGAAGAGAATCTCTCAAAGATCTATCAACACATTAAGATTAAGATGACAACAGATCGGGTTAAGTAGGGATAGTGGTTACTTCTAACAAAAAAATTCACCTGCAACCTGTTTGTTTACTTGTCGGGTACCCGTTTAAAAAGTACTGTAAGTATTTTAAAACTTGTGGGTACCTGTGGATACTCGCGAATATTTAAAGAAATATATTTTATAAATTTTTAAAATAAATTTAATTAAAATTACAAAAAAAGTAAAATAAAATATAAATTTAATTTAATTTAATAAAATATAAATATAATTTTAATTTTAATTAAATTTAACTTAATAAAACATAATTCTAATTTTAATTTTTTGCGAGTAATGGATACTCACGAATACGAATAGTGATATCGCACCCAACTAGTTTATAAGCGGATATTAAAATACTCACTCACGATAACAAATACCCGCAAGAGTACGAACTATCCGTCATGAATTTTATTCGCAAATACTCGTAAGCACAAATAATTTTTGTCATCCCTAATCAAAATCTGTAGTAGAAAACATTAAATATAAACGAAGTAAGAATAAACTCAACAAGAGAGGATAACTTAGTTGAATAAACTAATTATTTCTATTAACAAAAGATTTCTTCATAGAACTTAGATGAATCCAACTATTCTCTTAAAGATTTTGAAGATTTGCAATGATCTATGTTTAAGTCTTCCTCAAATCATGGTCCACTTAAAATTCATATAACTTGTTCGTCAGAGCTGTTAAATCAATGAAGGATAAACATGTTTCTACAACTATTACAACAGATCAAAGTTCTCACCAAAAGATTTCTTCATAGAACTTAGATGAATCCAACTATTCTCTTAAAGATTTTGAAGATTTGCAATGATCTATGTTTAAGTCTTCCTCAAATCATGGTCCACTTAAAATTCATATAACTTGTTCGTCAGAGCTGTTAAATCAATGAAGGATAAACATGTTTCTACAACTATTACAACAGATCAAAGTTCTCACCACATGGTTATGCCTGTCATGCACCTTGAAGTTATTTATATTGTTGTGAAGACATCTTGTGGTCTGATGGCTTTGACAATATGTCGAAAGTTTCTTCCCTCCTTCTTTGTTTAAGCTTCTCAAGAAGCCTAAAAAATTAAGGTTATTCTCAAAGTGATTGATGCTACGAAGGACTAGTTGGAAAGTATGTTTTTATAGGTTGAATTGTGTTGTTTATTTTTGTTCAATGTTTGCATCAAATTATCTCTTTATCAGCACCAATTAAGTTATTTTAATTGCAAATTTTTGTTTTTTATTTTATCTATATAAAAAAAATATTAAAGTTTAAGAAATTTGAATTATCTTTATAGCTTGGATTTTGAAAAGTCCATTCCCTGAAATTGTGGTGATCAGGTCATAGTGCACTTCCGACCAAAGATTCCATGGTCGATATATTTCACCTTATGCTATATAGTTGTGGAAGATATGTGAGTTCAATAATGGGACAGGTTTAACAAATATCTTGAACATTAATTACTATTTTCGAATTAGGAATTAGATAAATCAAAATAAAATTAAGTGGCCTACTTTATCATCTAAGAGTCTCAAGAACTTTACCAAAAAGTCTCAACTTTTACCAAATAAAAAGTTGAGTGCTTGAGCTAATGCTTGGAAAAGAAGAGGAAAGAACAACACAGTTAAAAAGATAGCATTGTACCATCATTTCCTCTCTCTCAAATGCTCTCTCACCCGTTCCACTATAAAGTTGAAACTTCCCTGTGTTTATATGGATATAGAAAATGAACAAATGGATTATTTTTCACTATAGTTCATCCTGTGTCACCTTTTCAAACTTCCAAACACTGTTATTTATTTACTTTTCTTCACATTTTCCCCTCAATGAAGATTTCTATGTATATATAAAGCATTTTGCTCTTCCCAGCAACACCATATTTTTTTCTTAATATTCAAATTACACAGACATTCTTAGATTTGTCTTGTTACAAAATGAGTTTATTTTTCACATATAATTTTCAAATATGTTTACGTTATCAATGTTAGAAATTCAAGTGAGGAGTAAAAATGAGAAAGTTGAACACTATATAATAATAAATACTCATTAATTGATTAGTGACTAGTCTTAAGATTTTGGAGGTGAGAGTGGTGTCAACTCCTGAATTTGAATTAAGAGTTTTGTGAGTTGAGCTCATATTTCATTATGAATATTCGAGTAGTAATCCTTTCATGAAAAGACTCAACAATCGATTAGTAAAAATTATTTTAATACTAAAGGATCTCCTCAAGGATTTAATATTTTTTTTAATGTAAATCAAAATTAAAAGATAAAAAAATATAAATTATTATATAAAAATTGGATAATTAGATAATAATTAAATTATTAAAAATATATAAAATTATCAATTATAAATTTTAAAATTATGATTTTATGAGATTGTAAAATTACAAAATTATAGAATATAAATATATGAATTATGAAATTGGATAACTAAAAAATTTTGAAATTAAAATTAAAATTTAAAATTTTATTTTATATTTAATAATTTAATTATTATCTAATTATCCTATTTTTATTTTATATTTTTATATATATTTTTAATTTTTTAATTTTAATTTTGTTAAAAATTAAGTTTCGTTAGATACAATATATCATTGAAGGAGACCTTTTCATCATTAAAGTCTGTTAATATTATACAACAATATTTAAGCAAAATAACATGGTAAGTTAATAGTAAAATTTAACTATTCAATCTAGAAGTTTTAATATTTTGAAGACTCAATAAAAATTTAATAGGACTCAATTAAAAGTTTTTAAATTCATCGAACACACAAAATATAGTTAAACCTTTTATTTAATACTGACTCTTATTATGCAGAGTAGTGAAGCTTTCACTCACCCTATTTGTCTCTGGTAGTTATTTTCTTTTACTTTAGTTTTAAATTATGTAAGAAAACTCATTTTTAATATGTTTAAAGTTTGTTATTAATATTATTTTTTTATATAAAATATTAATTTTCTTCTTATTTAACATTATTAACAATTTATTTTACTTTATTTTATTTATATTATAATAAACTAGCATAGTAAAATAATATTATAGTAAATATTTGAAAAATCGTTACTTAATTTAAATTAAAGGTGATTTTTTAATAATATCTAAAATATCAGAAATCATTTGCATTAATACACCTAAAAGTTATTTAATTATGCATATTACATAACAAAAACACTGATAAATAATATAGAAACATGGGTTTAATAGTAAACATATAAAAAATGAAAATTATTATAGTGAATTCATATATCCAAAACATAGTAAATAAAAAAAAACTACAAATATAAACAACAACAACAATAATAATAATAATAAAATATAAAATAATAAATAATAGTAAAGTAACTTTATACACTTAATAAAATTAAAAAAAAAAGTATTATACTACAATAATAAAACAGTAGTATGCAATCTAAAATAATAGGAAAATAATAAAAGGGAGAATGAATACTAAATCAAACATAACTAATAATAATTATTATAATAAATAAATTATGAAACAAAAAACAGAAATTAGCAAGTATGACGAGAAATAGAAAATTGATATTTATCATGAAGAAATAAAGAGAAAAATAAATATGAAGGAGCGCTGAAAAAGTCTTGCCATGAAATCTTGACTATTCAGGCCCAGATTTTATATGTTGACTCTCAAACACTTTTGAGTGTGTGCATATGCAAAATTATGTTTGTTTTGGACGACATTGATTAATTTTATTTATTAGTGCCAATTTTACTTATGATATATTTTTTTTTTGCAGTATTATATGTTGATGCAAAGCGTATTAACTTTATAGATAAGTAATTTTCACTTAAAACTTGAGTGATTAATAACACTTGAGCATGATTAGTAACTAATTAAGGACAATATTTAGTTAATCACTGTATCTTGTATTTAAACTCAAAGTTAGTATTTAAGCTAAAATTTCTATTCTAGAACATTCAGTAACTTCATTGCATTGTTTGTGTCATGTCTTATAAGGAAGGATATTACCTTAGCAGCCAAGTTTGACCTTGTCTGCCCTACTTCTCAAACACGTTGTAGCTAATACTACCATTCAATATCAATTTATGCAATGTTTGCCATCTATTCTGCAGATAATAATGGTGATCCAACACTTTCAAAAATTAAACGTTAAAATAACACTATTTTGAAATATATTATTTATTTCAGACTATTTTGATTATGGACCGAGTCAATTTATATCTCAAAATAATTAAATTTATGTCACTTGAATGATTAGAGTACATAGAACTAATAAGTTTAACTATTTTCATGTCTTTAGTTGCTAGCTTTAGAATATGCATAGGCTTTTACACGACTTTTTACTCTCAAATAGTTTTTAGATAGAGAAATTTTAGAAGGTAATTAGTTTTATAAATAATTTATTTTTTATAAGAAACTTAAAAAATTGAAAGGATAACATTTATAAGAATAATTTGATTAATAAAAATTATTAAATTTCAAATTGTAGTTAAAAAAATACAGATTTAAAAATCTTCATAATTTTTTTTTCCATTCTTTCTTTTTCTTGTCCTTATGTTTTAATACTCAATATCGTTTTTGCAACTAATAGATAAAATATAAGTAGGGAGATCGTTTTCTTTTAAGACTCGATCCTCCCTCTGATCCAAAAAGTTATGATAAATTAAAGAAGAATTACTTTTAAACAAAAAGTCTCTTGAAACTTTTCCTCTAAACATGTTTTAAAGTATAGATGATTCTCATAAACTCAACAAAATAAAAGTTTGTACCCTTACAAAAACTGAAAAATTACTTGCATATTCACATTGACTTCTTTTAAAAATACTAGTACACGAAACGAAATAAAAAGAACCTCTAATCGTGTCATCAGTATTATAAAAAGTTTTGCACGTAGTAGGGAATAAATTATACTTATCTATAACACATTTACATTTTCCTCAATATTATAACATATTAAATTATTATAAAAATTATCATTTCTTCTATAATTAGAAATTTATCTACACGTATGTTAACCGATTCATAAATATAACATATTTTTGCAAATTTTAGTTTCTGTTAGGTTAAAATACCTTTTTAGTCCAAATTTTCGTCAAGTTTTTTCAAATAAGTCCTAATTTTGGTTTTATGTTCAAATAGGTCCCAATTTTCGTCAATTTTGTTCAATTGAGTCCTTTTTTTGCTAACACCGTTTAAATCATTAACGACCATGAACCGTGACTGCCACGTGTCACTTCGTAGTTTTTTTGAATTTTTTTTATTTTTATTTTTATTTATTACTATTTTTTAATATTTTTTTAAATGTACACATGTCAACCCAAGAGCGTGTCACGTGTCACTTCGTGATTTTTTTGAATTTTTTATTTTATTTTTTTGAATTTTTTTTAAATGTCCATGTGTCAACACAGTAGTGTGCCACGTATCAAAGTCAATATTCTATATTCAATTTGGTCACTATATTTGTTATTTTTGTTCAATTAGGTCCCAATTTTTGTTAACATTAACCAATTTGATCCCTATCGAAGATGTGACCAAATTTATTTTTTATATCAAAGTTATAATGATATGAATTTTAATATATTATATAAAAATATTTAATAAAAAATGTGAATTTTAATATAAAAATTAAATTTGGTTTTAATTTGGAGAGGGACCAAATTGGTTAATGTTAACAAAAATTTGGACCTAATTGAACAAAAATAATAAATATAGGGACCAAATTGAATTTAGAACATTAATTTTGACACATGGCACGTTACTCGGTTGACACGTGGACATTTAAAAAAAATTTAAAAAAATTTAAAACTTTTTTTAAAAAACCACGAAGTGACACATGGCACACTCCTGGATTGACACGTGTACATTAAAAAAATTTAAAATTTTTTTAAAAAAATAAAAATAAAAATAAAAAAATTCAAAAAAATCACGAAATGACACGTGGCAGTCACTGTTCTGTTAATGATTTAAACAGTGTTAGAAAAAAAGGATCCAATTGAACAAAATTGACAAAAATTGGGACTTATTTGAACACAAAACCAAAATTAGGACTTATTTGAAAAAACTTGACCAAAATTGGGACAAAAAAAGTATTTTAACCTTTTTGTTATTATGTAAAAGCATATACACGTTATAAACACAGTTCATTAATATTAGTGATAACGTGATTTAATTCTTAGAAGAAAGGGAAAGAAAGATTATGGGTTTGATTCCTCTTACTAACAATTTGAAAAAGTAAGATAACTAACAACTAACAATTAATGTTTTAAAATATATTAATATCTATTTTAATACATTCACATTAACATATTTTAAAAATTGAATAACAAAGCAATACAAAGAGTTCAGCAGAATCTTAACTTATGTGATTTAGAATTGTGGTTTTCATAGTTTGGTTTTAGGTATTAGTTATATATTAAATTTATATTTGTTTACAATGACTTGATCTTTCCAGAGTTTTTATTGTTATTATTTCAATAACAAATATGACTAAATATTTATTTAGGGTTTTGTTTTTTCAATTTAATAGGTGAGGATTTGTGTATACTACAGATTATATTATAAAAAATATAAATTTTTACGTGAATTATAGTTTTAACCATGACTTTCTCCGTTGCTTATGATGATAATAATTGGTATATAAAATACATTTTATAAAGTTATTCCACCGATGTAAACTTTTCATTGTCTGCGTTGACCGAATATCTATATTCATTTGTTCATAAACTACAGTAAAAATAATTTAAAAGTAGATCCAGAAAAGACTGTTACTGTATGAATAAGAAAAATACGGGTGAAAGTGGAAGGACATTCAAACAATGACCATATTTTGTCTCCTCAAAATAAAAGATCGATTGACTTCTTTTGGTTAAACACCGTTAGTGTTAACATCATATTAAATTTATCCAATAATATCTGATAGAATAGACACATCGTTAGTAATAATTATACAGTAAATTTCATGACTTACGTCGTCAAAGATAAAGATGAAAAAATATTTTGTAATGATGTTTGTGCTGATAAACTTTTAATAATACACACTTAATAAATAAATAAAAAGTTGGATGAGACTTGAAAAATAAAAACAAAAATTTAATTGAAAAACAAATTTTATTAAAAAACAAATGTCAAAATATCATACTCCAACTAAGATATAATATACCCCGCAAATGGTGGTGGACAAAATAGCAAAGTGAAGCAGCAGCCAATTTTGAAAACTAAGTAAAAATAAATAAATAAAAATTACTCTCATCAAAGCTCAGTTATAAATATCTTCATCATTCTATAGCAAGAGATCATATTCTCTTAAGAAAAATGGGTACCATGAAACTCTCTTCTTTGATGCTATGCTTGTTGCTAGCATTCGTGCATGGTGCCACAGCAGAACAGTGTGGTAACCAAGCTGGTGGAGCACTGTGCCCAAATGGGTTATGTTGCAGCAAATTTGGGTGGTGTGGTGACACAGATTCTTATTGCGGAGAAGGTTGCCAGAGTCAGTGTAAATCTGGACCCAAACCTACACCTACACCCTCAACTCCAACACCTAGCACCGGTGGTGACATCACCACACTCATTAGCTCTTCTCTCTTCGATCAAATGCTTAAATACAGAAACGATGGACGCTGCGCTGGGCGCGGATTCTACACTTATAACGCTTTCATTGCCGCTGCTCGCTCTTTCAGTGGCTTTGGCACAACCGGTGATGACAACACTCGCAAGAAAGAGATTGCTGCTTTCTTGGCCCAAACTTCTCACGAAACCACAGGTTCCAACATAATTTCATTGCATAACTATGATTTCACACTTTAAATTTCTTGATACATATAGTAAGGGAAAACCAGTACATGAATTTATTGAGCACATTAATTGAATGTTTTGGTTTGCGTAGGAGGGTGGCCGAGTGCACCAGATGGTCCATACGCGTGGGGTTACTGTTTTATCAATGAACAAAACCAGGGTGTTTATTGTGACGGTGGAGGATGGCCATGTGCTGCTGGTAAAAAGTATTATGGACGAGGACCAATTCAACTCACACAGTAAGTTATTATTATTAACTTCGCTATCATTTCAATACCTTCAACCACACTTCTGCATGATCTCTATATAGCATTATGACTGATTAATGCGGTTCATGTTGACCCGTTTTAACAGCAACTACAACTATGGACAAGCGGGTAGCGCACTAAATCTAGATTTGACAAACAATCCGGATCTAGTGGCCACAGATGCAACTGTGTCTTTCAAAACAGCCCTGTGGTTTTGGATGACTGCACAATCAAACAAGCCATCAAGCCATGCTGTGATCACCGGAAGATGGACACCGTCTAGTGCAGACACTTCAGCGGGTCGGGTTCCCGGGTTCGGTGTGATCACCAACATAATCAATGGCGGGATTGAATGCGGGCATGGGCAGGATGATCGGGTCCAAAGTCGGATCGGGTTCTACCAAAGGTACTGTCAACTGATGGGAATAAACACCGGTGGCAACTTAGATTGTAACGGCCAAAGGCCATTTGCTTAAGCAAATGGTTTATATAGAGCATATGTTGCGTGTAATAATGGACTTGGAATGATCTACATGTAAGGGGAACCTTATTGCTAAATAAGTTCCCATCATCTTGATTAAATAAAAATGTTTAGTTTTATCATATTTTATCATAAAAAGTTGCTTATGAATAAGGGTTTTAGCAAACATCACCTTCATCCTTAAATCATGAAAACTAGATACTTAATAAGTTACGGTGTGAAATCAAATAAATCTACTTTTTTACATTGGAATTCATAATAGACATACACTCAAAATAAATTAGATGTATCAAATATGTTTTTTTAGCTAATATTAAAGTGAAGATGTATTAAATAATATAAACAAATGAAATACTATTATGAAATGGGTTTGAAACATATTTAATAAAATTTGATTAAAATAACTAAATTCATCCATTTTTAAAATGAAATGACTAAATCATACCAAATTTTTAAAAGTAGATTAATTTTAATTTTTACTAAAAGTTAAAAAAATAAAAACATACAAAAAATCATATTTAATACTTATTTTCATAACAATGTTATATAGTATTTCGGTATCTCTAATCTCATTGACCAGGATAATGATAAAAAATTACGAAAAATAAACACTAATTTTCAAATTGTATTATTTCACTTTCATGAAATTTATCCTCTCATCCAAACGCAAATTAAGGATAGAAAAAGTTACATATATTTCAATTGTTCTTCGACTCAACTTTAAACTATTCCATGACAATATTGATTTTTAAAGGCATTGAAAATAATTATATAAAAAAGCGTGTTTAAATTATTATTAATCTTAATTCTTAAATGATATAAAATTATGAAATATATCAAAACTATTAGCATTTCCTTAAATTATTGTGTTGTAACTAACATTTTAACAAATGTCTTGACACACAGGTAAATAATAGAAAACAGAATGATTTTATCGAGATGCATATAATTACACTTTTTTATAATTTTTAATATTACAATTTTAGAAAACAAAATCTCTCTCTAATTTCTTAACTAGTGCCTTAAAAACACAAACCAAATCAAATTTCAAATCAAATTTAAATATTATAATGTGGAGCATTAACATATCTTCAAGTAATAATTTTATATCTGGAACGTGAATTATTATCTCAAAATAGGAAGTCCAACAAAACTCATATAGTTTTCATTGAAGCTAGCAATTGAAATTCACTTAAGAAGATATTCTGAACTAAAAGTGGAAAATACAGTCGATTTTTCTCTATTGCTAGTGGTCACAAGTTCCATTGACTACCCAAGTCAAGCAATATCATAATCAAAAAGATAAATACGAGGGACAACCATAAAAATTATAGCATATCTGAAAAGACTTTTGTTAATATAGTGTTGGTCTTTCAAGAATTACTTACACGTCACGTCGTTGAATAGTAGTAGTCACTTGTAAAAGGTCGTCTCACACATAGGCATGTCGATTCAAGTGTAGACAAAATAATCGCATGATCATCACCGTAACACGCAAGTTTAAATCAAGAAAATTTTGCCTCCATCAATAGTATTTTATAATATGTGTAATGGTAGAACAAAACATTTTATATTTCATTATATTATTGAAAATTCATTATTAACTTAAAAATATATTGTATTATTATTCACTTTAATGTTTAACATACAATTTCCAAGCAGACAGCTTATTCGCATATTTAGTCATTTAAATGTTATGAAATTTAAGAGAACATGGAATATATATATATAAAAGTAGAAAAAAATGACTTAAAAAGGGCTACCACTTCCGGAACTCAATATTTTCTTTCTGCACCCGTCATTTTTTAAATGTCTATTTTTGGATTAATAATATAAGTTGACTTTCTTCCGTTGCTTTTGTCTCTAATTTGAAATCTCCATTTCTGTGGCACCTCCCTCTCTCTACCCTTTGCTCCTTCCCTGTTCCCCTCTCCTCTCTCCTCAACACCATGCGTCACCTGCACCATGTCTCCTTATGCACTGCTCGTTCAGGCAAGCTAGCATTTTGTATACAAACCCAACACAATGATATTAAGTGAAGATAAAGACCTTTAAATTGGGCGCACGCATCCCGGATTCACCTTTTCGGAACGCACCTTTTTCCTAGCGTTAGGTTTTGTTCAATACATGTGCTCACATTCACCTTGAATTAGTCAAGAAGAGGAGTAGGAATGTTGAGTTTCACATGGAAGAAGAAAAACACAGGAAAAATACTTTCGAAATGATTGTTCCAAAACATATTTTCAAATTTAAAAATATCTTATAGAACACTCATTTCGAAAAAATATTTCAAATACTTTAAACCGAATTTTGTAAGATATTTTTGGATCCAAAAATACATTTCAAACTAAAAAACACAATTCGGAATAAAAAAAAAGTTTTCGCTAGGGTTTTGTAAGTCATTTTTGGATCTAAAAATATATTATGGAACCCATATTCAGAATTTCTTTTTATATTCTGGAATGTCTGTTTTGAAAATTACTTTTGGCTAGAAATACCTTTGAGAAAAGTCATCCTGGAATAAAAAAAATTCCAAAACAGGTGTTTCAAGATATGTTTTTGGATTCGGAATTGACTTCTGAAACACTTATTCTATAAAAATATTTTGTATTTTGAATTGGTGCTTCAGAATATAATTTTTCTTTTTGAAATAAATGTTTTAAAAAGTATTTTTGAATCCAAAAATTTCTTTCGGAACACTCAGTGTGGATCTAAAAATACACTATAGAACATCAAATTTAAAAAAGTATTTAAATTAAGGAGGTGCAAAGGTTTTTATTATATTTTTAATGAATTGTGTTGGAAGTACAAACTTTTGTGGGGTTTTGTGGGGTGCAGAAGAAAAAAAAGAAGTCGAGGGAAGAAGCAACCTTAAAAGGTGCGGTAAAACGGAGGGTAATATGTTTTTCAACACCATACTTTTCTTCTTGCACCACCATAAATATAAAATTGCTAACTTTATCCTTATCGGATTATAGAATCCGGGAGTCAAAAATACCTTTTAAAAAATCTTCCAAATTATCTGAAAACCTAAATTTCAGATTCTACATCTCAGAAGCCTTGTAAACTCTCAAAATAACAGTCAAGTCTCATAATCCTCTTTCGCTCAGCGCTCTCGTATAGCAGGGCTCCGATCTTCTTTTCTGTTATTCTGTTAGGTCTAGTGACAGTGAGTAGGCCACGCTTCTCTTGTATATATTCTCTTCTCCTTTCTCCATTTTACATATCATTATTTTTTTTTTTAGAACTGTTAAAAGGATTGGAATTTGCGATTTATTTCTCATGTTATCTTTTCTTTTGGATTGTAAAGTTTGGAATTCATTTGGTTTCTCAATTTTACAATCCAAAAATTATTTTTAATTTCTGAAATTTACATTCTGAAATATTTTTAGATTGTGTATTCTGGAACTTAAAATAAAAAAGGAGTAAAAGTTTTTAAAACACGTGGAGGTGCAGAAAGAAATAACCTAAAATGTACAAGAACTTATGATCCATTATGCTAGTTAAGGCCCATCACGAAGGCATAATAAAACATGTATTATTTTTAGTGAAAATCTAAAACAACTTAAACGTTTGCTTATTTTAGTTAAAATATCGTATTACAACAACCATTTTAATACTCACTTAGTTTTCCCTTTTTATTGTCATTTCCATTTTTTTTTATTCAAGATATTTGTGGGTCGGTAGTCCAATATCAGTTTTTATGTTTTTATTCAATATATTTGTGGGTTGGTAGTACAATATTATCTTGTAAGAGTAAGTGAGGCATGCATTCTATATATTATAGTTTAATTATTTTTTATAATATGAGATCTTTAATAATAATTAAGTAGTTGACTCTTATAAATCAATGATTTAATAGTGTTGAATTTTAGTCATTTATAGTAAACTTTAAAACTATGGACGCTAATCTATTTGGTATTGACTTTTGAAAGTTGATTCTAGTTATCAATGACTAAGCCAACTCTACTTTCTTACTAAGTTTTAAATTAATTTTAGAGTTTGTTAACTAGTGTCTTAAAAATATTGATTAAAGATAATTAATAAGTATTATATTTTATAAAAAAGTGCATAGTTAGCTATAATATTAAATTAATTTTGACCTTCTCATCATTAATTCAATTTTACTTTGTTTAGATTATTTAGAGTACAAAAATGTTTATAAATGATGTACAATTATAATTAATCATTTCTTTGATGCACACCTATAAAAAATAAAAAAAATAATTAAATAATGAAATAACTGTATTTTAGTGTTGCTAAAAATTAAAATACAATGTAAAAAAATAAGATTAATTTGAAGGAGTGACAAAATATATTATAAAGAAAGAGACAATTTCTTCATATAAAAGTGCAATATTTCACCGTAGAAGAATTTAAAAAAAAATTATAAATTTTAAAGAAATTGTTTTTTTTTTGTGTAAAAATTAAAATATTGTACATTTGAAATGTTTCAAGTTTCTACTAATAGACTCTTCAATTGTTAGAGAGATATTTTTTCTTACATTTTAGTAAAGACCTTAAAAATTTTGAAATGTTTATTTTGCGAAAGAAATATTGTTTGAAAATTACAAAGGACATTTTTGTCTTTATAAAATCTGTTATATAAATTTATATTATTTTAATTAATAGAATTAATTATTTCGATCTTTAATATTAAAATAATAAAATCAAATATCATTAATTATACATTAATTATGCCTTTAGGATATTGAGTCTCTTTATGACATTGATTAGCATTTCACTCTCAACCAAGTAACCAAGTTGATGTTTTGTATTTATAATTTTAAGGTTTATTTAATGTAGTCTCAACTATGGCCGGTTCTAATGCACTAATTAAAAAAAAATCTTATACAAAAAATAGACAAAAAAAAATTGACAAGATGAGATAAAGATAAATATATATAAAAATTATAAGTCTTTATAAAGGAGATAAAAGGAGATGAGTAAAGAATATTAACCTTATTTATTTGTAATATTTATTTCAACTAATGTAGGTTAAAAGTAAATTCACAATTAACACAAATATTATTTATATTATAATATTAATTTATATTCTAAAAGAAATAAATGGATAAAAGAGTAAATATGTAATTTTTTGAAATAATATTATTTTAAAAAATAAAAGTAAAAGTAGAATATATTTTTATAAAAATAAAATAAACTAATAAAAGAGTAAATTAAATTATTATGAACATGTAACCGGAAAAATAAATATATAAAGGTAATTAAAAATGTTAACTAATAAAAAAAAATGATTTATAATACAGGTTAACAAAATAAATATGGATACAAAGTTAATTTTTTAATATTTCCTTTCTTATATTAAGTATCAAATTTTTCTTATATTATAATAGATTAATATTTTTTTCCTTACTCGTGTACAAAATCATGCTACAATGTTATTTTTCTAAACATGAATATGAACTTTTGTCGTTACTTTCATCAAAGATTTTTTTTCAACTAAATGGAAAACAATTTATCAACAATCCATAAACAAATATATTACAAAAAAACAAGATTAAAACAGCCAAAATATATTTAAATTAACTTTTACTGAAACAATGTAACAAAAGGAACTTCTTTAATTCGCAATAAAATTGGAATTATTCACTGAAGGTGTTTTTATTTATCACATATAAGATGGAAGTATATGAAGATACATACACGAGTAATTAAAATGGAAAATGATTTTTTGAAAACCAGTTAACTCATTTAAAATTTTTAATATTTATAAAGAAGAAGATGTGTGTAAAATTTGTCGAATGTCAAAATATGACGGTACAATTAAAATAAGATGGGGCTTGATTGCTGCAGTCCAAATCGTCTCCTGGACTCACACCGAGACAGTACCTCTTGTAGAATTCGATCCGACTTTCGACCCGAGGATCCGGGCCACGCCCACATTCCAGTCTGCCGGTGATTATGTTGGTGATGACACCATACCCGGGAAGCCGCCACGGTTTCTCGTCAAAAGTACATGGCTTCCATGCTCCGATAATGACATCATGGCACGATGGCTTGTTTCCTTGTGCCCTCATCCAAAACCATATGGCTGTTTTAAACGCCACAACACTGTCTCTTCCCACTAGATCCGGATCATTCGTCAAATCCAATCCAAGTTCTCTACCAGCTAGCCCATAATTGTAGTTGCTGTTCACACCATGCAAAAATTCTTTTAGAGTAAAAGTTAACATAACCCATTTCCGCACAATGCTCCACCACCTTCTCTACCGCATCGTTGCGCTTTGGCCCCAACCATCAGCATCGCCACCAACATGCATAGCATCAAAGAACACAGTTTCATGTCACCCATTGTTAAGAAAGAAACGGTGAATGATACGTTTCGTTACGACCATCGATCCAGATATTTATTGATGAACTGTGATGAGAGAATTTAATTTCGAACGCTTTTTCTTTTCAAAATTGGCTGCTGTTCGTCTTGTTATCTTAATATTGTCTACGTGACTTTGTGAATGCATACATGTGTAATACTTAAGAAGTTGACTCCTAGACGAGACTACGGACAAAATTATGTTGAAAAATCAAAAGGCTCTAAATAATTGATATTTTTACACGTAAAATTTGTTTACACACGATACTTTTCATTAACTTTTACTTTTTTTTTTCTTTATAAATACAAGGATTAAATATACATTTATTCCCTATTTTCGTTGTTTTTATTTAATTTGGTCATCATTTTCGTTTTGTGTTCAATTAGGTCTCCATCTTCATCAAATTTTGGTTAATTTGATCCTTTTTACTAACAGTGTTTACATAGTTAACGTTTTTAAACAGGATTAGCTCATGATGTTTCTTATTTTCTCTTCATTTTTTTTAAAATTTTTTAAAATTTTTAAAATTTTTAAAAAATTGCCCACGTATCAGTTTGTGATTGTGTTATTTTGTTTGAACAATTTAGTTTCTATATTCGTTATTTGTGTTCAATTTAGTCCTTATATTTCTTATTTTTTTTCATTTTCATCTTAATTTTGGTTAAATTTTTTTTTCTAATATTTATATTCTAAAATACTAATACTTCTAAAATTGATATTTAAAAATATTAGAAATATTTAAGAAAAGTAACTAATATTTATAAAATTAACATTTAAATATAAAATATTTTAGATTTTAATTTAATATCTAAAATGAAATAAAAATATTAAATATTTTATATTTAAATGTCAATTTTACAAATGTTACTATATATTTATCAAAACATTTAGTAATTATATTTTAATAATATTTTAAATAATTATATTCTATTTAATAATTGAATATAACAATTATATTCAATTTATAATTAAATATAATAATTTATAATTGATTTTTAAAAATAACTAATAATAATATCAATTTTAAATATATATATATATATATATATATATATATATAATATTCATAAAATATTAAATTTGGTCTCAACTTGAAAGAGAAAAAATTGTTTTATTTTAAACCAAAATTAAGACTAAATTAAACAAAAATAACGAATATAGAGACTGAATTGCACAAAAATAACAAATATTTGGACTAAATTAAACAAAAATTAATAATACAACCACAAATTGACATGTGGCACTATTATGAATTGACACATGGACAATTTTTATGAAATTAAAAAAATTAAAAAAAATTAAAAAAATTAAAAAATAAAATAGAAAATAAAATAAAAAACCAAGACCTAACACGTGACATGTATTGTTAAAAAATGTTAACTTTTTAAACACCGTTATTAAAAATAATTAAATTGACCAAAATTTGACGAAAATAAGAACCTAATTAAATATAAAACGAAAATAAAGATCAAATTGAATAAAAACGAAAAAAAAACAAAAACCAAATGTATATTTAAGTCTTTAAAGATTTAGAAAGATGAAGATTGATAGAATGTGACATGTGGAAGAATGAGAAGTGTTGGCCCCCTTATTGAATGTGAAGTAGCCTTTTGAAATAAAAATACAAACTCACCGTAATTGTAATGGTAGTTTTTTTTTTCTATTATTATTATTTTAATATAAAAATATAAGAAATCGTCTAACATTTGTACGTTAAAACCTTTTTTAATTTTTAACTTAACTTAAATAAAATAAATCTATCTTTTTATTTTTTAATTAGTATTTTATATTTTTATATTTTTATTTTGAGTTTTTATTTTTGGGTTAAATATGTTTTTGATTCCTCAACCTTTAATGAAAATTGGAATTAGTCCCTCCTCGAAACTTTGACCTAATCTAGTACCTCAACTTTAGAACTGAGTGAGTTTAGTCCTTTCAAACAAATTTTGTTAAGTTTATTTAACGTTTCAAATACATTTCATGGTAGCATTTGAGATGTTTACACCGTTTGATACATTTTTTTCTTCAATATTAGCTAAGAAACTATCATGAAACGCATTTGAAACATCAAATTTGATTACAAGTCACAAAAAAGGTGAAATCAGATCTCAATTTAAGATCTAAGTGGGGCATACAAATAAATATGTGGGGAGCTGCTTATTACTCTTCGTACAATTTTTTAAAATTTGAATCTTTTTTTTTATCATTCAAAGGGATGTACTTCTTATGTACCACAAATTTGATTACAAGTCACAAAAATCAACCCTTATTATTTGCACTAAGTGGACTTGAAGAAAAAAAATAAGCCAAACCAGATAGACAAATAAGTGGGGCATAATAAATAAATAAGTGGAGAGTTGCGTATTACATTTCGTACAATTTTTTAAAATTTACTAATCAATCTTTTTTTTATCATGCACTGAAATGTACCTCTTATATACCACAAATTTGATTATAAGCTACAAAAATCAACCTTTATTGCTTGCACTAGGTGGCTGGCTGGCTTGAGGAAAAAAATAGGCCAAATAGTATAGACAAATAAGTGGGGCACAAAGAACAAATATGTAGAAAACTGCGTGTTACTTTTCATACAATTTTTTAAACTTTACTTATAAATCTTATTTTTTGTTCGTGTCATGGGATGTACTAATGTACTTCTTATGTAACACAAATTTGATTATTAGCTACACAAATCAACCCTATTGCTTGCACTAAGTCGATGGCTTAAAAAACAGAATAGGTTAAATTAGATTCATATCTCAATCTAAGTGGGGAACAATAAGCAAATAAGTAGGGAGCTGCGTATTATTTTTATACAATTTTTTAAAGTTTACTAATCAATCTTTTTTCTTATCATTGAAAGGGATGTACTTCTTATGTACCACAAATTTGATTACCAGTTACAAAAATCAACCCTTATTGCTTGAATTGAAAGACTGACTTGAAAAAAAATAGATCAAACCAAATAGACAAATAAGTGGGAAACAATAAACAAATAAGTGAGAAGTTGTGTCGTACAATTTTTTAAAATTTACTAACCAATATTTTTTTTATCATCGAAAGAGATGTACTTCTTATGTTCCACAAATTTGATAACAAGTCATAAAAATCAACCCTTATTGCTTGCATTGAATAACTTACTTGGAAAAAAGTAGGTCAAACTAGATATGGAAATAAGTGGGACACAATAAACAAAAAAGTAAGGAGCTCTGTATTACTTTTCATACAATTTTTTAAAATTTACTAATCAATCTTTTTTATTATCATCTAAAGGGATGTATTTCTTATGTACCACAAATTTGATTATAAGTCACTAAAATCAACCCTTATTTCTTACATTAAGTGACTGACTTTAAGAAATAAATAGGACAAACCAAATAGGTAAATATTTGGGGCATAATAAACAAATAAGTGTGGAGTTGCGTATTAATTTTTGTACAATTTTTTAAAATTTACTAATCAATCTTTTTTTATTATCCAAATGGTATGTACCTCTTATGTACCACGAATTTGATTATAAGTTACAAAAATCAACCCTTATGTCTAGAATAAGGTGGCTAGCTTGAAAAAAATAAAGGTCAAATCAGATCTCAATCTAAGTGGGGAACAATGAACAAATGAATGGGGAACTGCATATTATTTTTTGTACAATTTTTTTAAACTTACTTATCAATCTTTTGTTTGTTATCTGATGGGATGTGCTTCTTATGTACCACGAATTTGATTACAAGTCACAAAAATCAAATTTATCGCTTGCATTGAATGACCGATTTGAAAAAAAAGAGGCCAAACTAGATAGGCAAATAAGCGAGGGACATTAAACAAATAAGTGGGGAGCGAGGTAAGGATGTACTTCTTATGTACCACAAATTTTATTATAAGTCATAAAATTCAATCCTTATTGCTTGCATTGAATAACTGACTTGGAAAAAAATAGGCCAAACTAAATATGCAAATAAGTGGGGAACAATAAACAAATAAGTAAGGAGCTTTGTAATACTTTTCGTACAGTTTTTTAAAATTTACTAATCAATCTTTTTTTTATCATCTAAAGGGATGTATTTCTTATGTACCACAAATTTAATTATAAGTCACTAAAATCAACCCTTATTTCTTGCACTAAGTGGTTGGCTTTAAGAAATAAATAGGACAAACCAGATAGGTAAATATTTGGGGCATAATAAAAAAATAAGTGTGGAGCTGCATATTTCTTTTTGTAAATTTTTTTAAAATTTACTAATCAATCTTTTTTTTTATCATCCAAATGATATGTACCTCTTATGTACTACGAATTTGACTATAGGTTAAATAAATACCACATTATTGCTTGCACTAGGTGGATGCCTTGAAGAAAAAAAAAGGCACCACCAGATAGGAAAATAAGTGGGACGCAATGAACAAATATGTGCGGAGCTGCGTGTTACTTTTTGTACAAAGTTTTAATATTTACCAATTAATCTTTATTTTCATCGAATAGGATGTATTTCTTATGTACCACAAATTTGATTATAAGTTACACAAATCAACTTTTATGTCTATAATACGTGGCTGACTTGAAAAAGAAAAAGGTCAAATGAGATCTCAATCTAAGTGTGGAACAATGAACAAATGAGTAGGGAACTCCATATTACTTTTTATATAATTTTATTAAACTTACTAATCAGTCTTTTGTTTGTTATCAAATGGGATGTACTTCTTATGTACATGAATTTGATTACAAGTCATAGAAATCAATCAAGATAGTCAAATAAGTGGGGTATAATAAAGAAATAAGTGGCAAACTGCATATTACTTTTTGTACAATTTTTTAAACTTTTCTAATCAATTTTTTTTTTCTTATCATCGAAAGGGATGTACTTCTTATATATCACAAATTTGATCTTAAGTCACAAAAATCAACCCTTATTGCTTGCATTGAATTACTGACTTGAAAAAAAGAGGCCAAACTAGATATGCAAATAAGTAGGGCACAATAAACAATTAAGTAAGGAGCCCCATATTACTTTTTGTACATTTTTTTAAAATTTACTGATCAATCTTTTTTCTTATCATCAAAAGGGATGTACTTCTTATGTACCACAAATTTGATTACAAGTCACAAAAATCAACATTTATCATCAAAAGGGATGTACTTCTTATGTACCACAAATTTGATTACAAGTCACAAAAATCAATCTTTATTTATTGCACTAGGTGGCTGGCTTGAAGAAAAAAATAGGCCAAAGAAGGTCATAATGAACAAATATGTGGTGAGCTGTGTATTACTTTTTGTACAATTTTTTAAAATTTACTTATCAATCTTTTTTTTTTCATCCAATGGGATGTACTTCTTATGTACCACAAATTTCAATATAAGTTACACAAATCAACCCTTATGTCTAAAACAAGATGGCAGGCTCGAAAAAAAAATAGGTCAAATTAGATCTCAATCTAAGTGGGTAACAATGAACAAATGAGTGGGGAACTACATATTACTTTTTGTACAATTTCTTAAAGTTTACTAATCAATTTGTTTTCTTATCATCGAACGGGATGTACTTTTTATGTACCACAAATTTTAAGTCACAAAAACCAACCCTTATTGCTTGCATTGAATAACTGACTTGAAACTTGAAAAAAAAATATGCCAAACTAGATGTGCAATTAAGCAGGGCAAAATAAACAAATAAGTGGGTAGCTGCTTATTAATTTTCATACAATTTCTTAAACTTTATTAATCAATCTTTCTTTTATCATCCAAAGGGATGTACTTCTTATGTACCACGAATTTGATTATAAGTCAAGAAAATAAACCCTTATTGCTTGTTATGAATGACTGACTAGGAAAAAAAATAGGCCAAAGCACATAGACAAATAATTGGGGCATAATTAGAACTAAATTGAACAAAAATAAATAATAAAACCACAAACTGTGACATAATTGTGAATTGACACGTAGATAATTTTTTGAAATTAAAAAAATAAAATAAAAAAATCAAGAGCTGACACGTGACATATACTGTTCAAAAACGTTAATTATTTAAACACCGTTATTAAAAAAAAAGACTAAATTGACCAAAATTTGACAAAAATGAGGACCTAATTGAACACAAAGCGAAAATGAAAATCAAATTGAATAAAAACAACAAAAATAGGGATTAAATATATATTTATAAATATAAAATTTACATTTTCTAGGACAATTTTACAACTAAAATATGTACGAAATGAATGTAATGCATATCAAGGTATAGTTAGTGAATGCCCCGGATAAAGAAGTATTCCTTACAAAATGTTGTTATCCTCTAATTAATCAGCAAAACAATTCTTTGGCTCCTAACTATTTCTAATGAAAATACTTAATTTTTGAAGTTTAAAATAAAATCATTTAGGTAATTAGGGGGTTAGCTGTATTGTTTTTTTTCAACGATGAAGCTTATTTCATCACCACTGACCTTTAATTACATACCATACAAAGATTTATTAATAACATGAATAATTTATTATTTTTCATTAAGCTTAGATAAATTTTAAATTTTCATAAATTTAGATATTTTTAGTTCATCAATTAATGTTTTTTATTTTATTAAATATTCAAAGTTTTTATATTTTCTAACGAGTACTACTATCGTTTAATTTTTTCTATATCTTGTCTCGTTATCTTTTTTACTTGACTTTAGTTATGATGTCATATTTATATAAAATGAAAAGTAACTTGTATTACTTTCCTTCAAAATATGTTGGATTATCTAATGATTTTTGAATCATCACATATATTAATCATAGGATCATCGTCATTACCATAATTGATCTAGGTAATAATCATTGTCATTCAACTCGTTTTCAATAAAACAATACAAGTTATTATCACATTTCACTAACATTTTTTTAATATGTAGAAAACAAGTTGATAAGGTAGGATAATAATCACCTCGCCCACTTAACAAAAGAATTAAACATCATACTTAATTAGCAAATTTTTAAAACTATTAAATACTTACTAAACCAAATTTTTTTTAATAAAAACTCACTTGAAAATATCATAAAGGAATTAAAATTCAACTAAACCTTTTTATGAAATATATATTTCACTACAAAAAATATATGATCAGAGACTAATTTAAAGATAAATTTCTTAATTAGAGATCAATTCCTTTGATGGAAAAAACATTTGTAGTTAATGTTAGCGGTCAATTTAAAAACCAATTCATAGTAGAAACTATTTAATTTATTAATTTAAAGACCAATTATAATTTGTTGAAATTTTTTTAATTATTAATAATTTTAATATATAAATTGGTATCTGAATTTACTACTATAATGAATAATTTTTATTAAAAGATTTTCTTATAATCTTTAATGTGATGGCTAAATGGTCAAAGAAGTCAAAGACAAATTCAATATCTTGAGGGTGAGAAATGTTATTGCTCTTCCATTACTGTTACATAGTGTATGGTTTTATTACTTTTTATTCACTTGTACATGTAATCTTTTTTCTGAAAAGAATGTTCAGTTTTCTAGTTATGTGACACTTAAGAAACGCGTGAAGTTTTAACATTCTATGATTTTTCGGCAAATTTAAGAAAATAATCATATTCTTAACAAAATCATTAAATAAACTTTATATTATTAAGAAATGTAGATTCGAGTTATTAAGAAACAACTTTATATTATGAAAAGAAAAATTGATTTAATGAAACAGTTAATGCACATATATAAAAAAGTATTTGAATACAATTAGTTCAGATAGAACTTTAGAGAGATCTTAATCCAAAAGAGTTGTAAGATTCTGTGTGTTCAGATAAAAAAAATTAAGATAGTTTATGTTTGTGGAGTCTTTCGTGACGTCTATGGTGGATTTCAGTGTTCAATCACAACTTAAGTCAATTATGGTTTATGATAATATTTGTTGAAGTTTATCTCGTTAAGAATTTAGATGTTTATATCATTGTTGTGTCAATGGAGTTTGATTTCCTTGCTGGTATATTTTCTTGCAGGATGTCGCTTCTATGCGACATTTCTCAATTCTTTGACCCATAAGAAAATTCATTTTGCATAAGAATTAAAATTTTCTAAATGGATTAATATGTTTGACGAGAGAGATGATTCTAATATCGATAAGGATGATGAGTTAATTCAAAGTACAAGGTGATATGATAGGTGTAGGCCAACAAAAATTATTACTAAATCTACCAAAGCAAGAATTTTGAAAAAAAAAATTAAGAAGTTTTATTAGTTTATTTTACTGAAAAAGTTAGCTCATGATAAATCTCGTGATATATTACTAAGTTGATATATTATTAATTTATTTTTTCTTCACAATATGTATTTTGTTTTTTCTGTGTACAATTTAATTTTATCATAAATTTAATATGATCTTCCTATTTTTTTTTAATAAAATTTTCATATAATAACAATAATACTTAACATGGGTGTATTTAGAGAAAATATTCCATTAGTACTTAAAACATAAGGACGGATGATATACACAAAATATAAATTTATTAAATTGTGTTAACAATTTTTATAAGAATACAAATAGTGGAAAATAACTAAATATTATGTCTACCAGGGGTGGACAAAAAATCTAATTTCCTTGATTCAATTCACTTTTGTTCCGATCCAATCCATTTAAAATCTATTTTATTAAAAATTTAATCCATTTTTTTGGATTTGGATTTCAATCTAATCTACATTTTTACATATTTTATGGATAAGATATTCATTCTCTAAATATAGATTTTCAAATATGGATAACTCAAAAAATCCAATCCAAATTTTCAATCTAAATTTTTAGTTGGGTTAGGCTAAAGGTCAAGATGAACCAACCCAAATTTGGCCATATTTGATAGAGTCGGTGCAACCCAAATTTGGTCGTATTTGACAGAGTCAACCCTGTACGAAATTTGGTCATATTCGACAGAATTCAGTCGAGTCAGCCCCGTCGAAATTTGGCTCAATCGGCCCTCGACTAAATTTGACTGTACTAAGCTAAGTCGACCTCGACCTAAATTTAACTGCATTGGATTGAGTCGACCCCATATGAAATTTGGCAGTATTTGGCCAAGTCAAACCAAGACGAAATTTGGTTATTTCGACCGAGCCAATCGGGACCACAATTTGGTAGTATTCAATCGAATTGGCGTCGATTGAAATTTAGTTGAGTCAGCCCAGCCGACCGACGAATTCAGTCAAGTCAACCCCAACCTAAATTTGGTCCAGTAGGCCTTAACCCAAATTTGGTCATATTTGGTCGTGTCGGCTTTAACTGTATTAGGCTAAGTAAACCCCGACCAAAATTCAATCGAATCTAGTCAAGTCGATCCCGAATGAAATTTTTTCGAGTCAACCATAAACCAAATTTGGTCGTATTCGACCAAGTCATCCACGATCAAAATTCAGTCATGCAGTCAAATTTTACTGAGTCGGGCTTGATTGAAATTTGGATATGGTCAAGTAGGCCTCGATCGAAATCTGTTCGATTTAGGCTGAGTCGACCATAACCAAAATTTGGCCAAATTTGACCAAGTCGACTCCGACCGAAATTCAGCCGAGTCAACCACGTCGAAAGTCCATCAAGTCAGTCTCATGCTGAAATTCAACCGAGTTGGTCATGGCCAAAATTCTGTCAAATTCGATCGTGTTAGCCTCAAACACACAAATTTTAAAAAGTTTAATTTAAATTTTTTTTATAAAAAATGAATTCTAAATTTTGAACTTGATCCAATTATTTGAATATAAAATGGACGTAAATTTGAATCATTAAAAATCCAATCTATATACCACCACCGCTTATGCCTATAATTGAAGTGTGACATTATTCTCATTTGGTGGGGGGAAGTAGTTAATAACTAAAAAGATAAATTATAAGTTTTAAGAAAATAGTTAAGAATAATGTACAAAATATTAACACGATATATATATATATATATATATA
>Ga0209589_1003502_pt1 | contig 27390 bp, 22 predicted proteins | sample CowpeawhiteBW_FD_187525 | JGI IMG/M metagenome (GOLD analysis project Ga0209589, IMG submission 187525) | Root nodule microbial communities of legume samples collected from California USA - Cow pea white BW (SPAdes) (version 2) | ecosystem: Host-associated > Plants > Roots > Nodule | place: USA...
CCCGCTTCCGCAACTGGGGCCTGCAGCGGTTTATGGTCCGCGGCCTCGAAAAGGTCCAAACGGTGCTGCGCTGGTTCGCCCTCACCAACAACATCCTGGCCGGACACCGCCTGCTGCAGGCCGCCGCCTGAATCAAACAATCACCGCTAGCCTCTGCCCGCCGCAGTCCCTCTCCGCTAAAGCTGCCAACCTTCAATTAGATTCACAGCCTCTCAGGATGAAGTCTTGTTTTGCGGCACAATCGTAGACCCTCATGGTGAGGAGCGCCGCTTGCGGCGCGTCTCGAACCACGAGGCCGAGGACGTGCGCAGCCATCCACGGCGGCATACGCGATTGCCCTGCCTTGAAAGGGGAGTCGCTTTGCTCGCAGAGCAAGGCGGGTGGGGATCATGTCTCTCCACGAGCAGCGGCGTCTGCGGTAGACCCCCATCCCAACCTTCCCCCTTTCAGGGGGAAGGAGAAACGCACCACCGCTTCGTTATCCGAGTAACAAGCAAAGCGCTGTCCTGATCCGGCGCAACCGGTTCCGCGATTCCCGAACTTTAAGATCCGTTAGCCGCATTCCTTAACCCGTTATTTACCGTGACGGGAAAAAGTCGGCATCTGAGGCAGACGCCCCACGCAGAATTCGATTGTCTCTTAACAGGAATGCGCGGGGAGGCTGTGGGCGCAGGGTGTGGCGCCGGAGTCGGGACCGGACGGAATCATGAATTCGCGCGTATCGTGGAGTGTTGACGGCATCGATCCCTCCGTCCGTGACAGGGCCGAGGCGGCAGCACGCCGCGCCGGCATGTCGCTGAACGACTGGCTGAATTCCACCGTCGGCGATGCGACGCCGCCGGATTGGCGCACGTCTTACGAGCAACGGCCGCCGATGCCGAGCCGGGAGAGCCGCGAGGTCGCCGACATCCATCAGCGGCTCGACGCGATCACCCGTCAGATCGAGCAGATTGCTAGGCCCATGTCGCGCGGCGAGGCCGTGCGCGCCGAGGTGCCGCGCGGCCAACCCGCCGTCGCCCGGCAGTTGAACGACGCCATTTCGCGCCTCGATGCGCGACTATCACAAATCTCCAGGCCGCAGCCGGCCCGCGAGCCGCAGATGCAGGAGCAGCAGCAGGAAGAGCGCCGGCGCCAGGCCGCGGCGGTCGAGCGTGCGGCTGCGCAGGTCTATCGCCCCTCGCCGCCGCTGAGCCCGGCCTCGTTCGATTCCGCAATCGCGGAGATCGCCGCACGCCAGAACGAGCTCGATGCTCCCGCCCCCGCGCAGACGCCGCCGCGCAATGCGCCGCCGCCGGCCGCGCCCAGCGGACCGGACTTCTCCTCGCTGGAACGGCATCTGCTCAAGATCACCAGCCAGATCGAGGCGTTGCAGCGGCCCGACCATGTCGAGCAATCGATCGCAGCCTTCCGCGGCGAGCTTGCGGAAATCCGCCAGGCCATCACCGAAGCGATGCCGCGCCGGGCGATCGAATCGATCGAGAACGAGATCCGCTCGCTGCACCACAGGATCGACGAGATCCGGGTCGAGGGCAACAACCGCAACGGCCAGGCAATCGCCGGCATCGAGCGCGCCTTGTCCGAGATCCGCGAGGTGCTGCGCACGCTGACCCCGGCCGAGCAGCTCACCGGCTACGACGAGGCGATCCGCAATCTCGGCGCCAAGCTCGACATGATCCTGCGCGCCAACGACGATCCGTCGACGGTGCATCAGCTCGAGAGCGCGATTGCGGCGCTGCGCGCCATCGTGTCCAACGTCGCCTCCAACGACGCGCTGCTGCGGCTCTCCGAGGACGTGCACGCACTGTCCGCCAAGGTTGACCAGCTCTCGCAGGTGGCGCGCGCCGACGGTCAGAGCGATGCTTTCGCGGTGCTCGAACAGCGGATCGCCGCGCTGACCTCGACGCTGGACAGCCGCGAACGGCCGCCCGGCCACGACAATACGGACGCCATCGAAAACGCGGTGCGCACCCTGTCGGAGCGGATCGACCGCCTGCAGGTCGGCAACGACAGCGCGTCGGCCTTCGCCCATCTCGAGCAGCGCGTGTCGTATCTGCTGGAACGTCTCGAAGCCGCCGATCAGCGGACCGGCAATCTCGGCCGGGTCGAGGAAGGACTGCATGACATCATGCGGCACCTCGAGGCCCAGCATGCCCACATCGCCTCGCTCGCCGACGCCACCCGAAGCTTCAACGGCGCGTCGTCGCCGCAGCCGATGATGGACAGCGGCATCGTCGACATGATGAAGCGCGAGCTGTCCGACATCCGCTTCAGCCAGGCGGAAACCGATCGCCGAACCCAGGATTCGCTGGAGACGGTTCACAACACGCTCGGTCATGTCGTCGATCGGCTGGCGATGATCGAGAACGATTTGCGCACGGTTCGCCCCGCGTCGCCATCGCCGGCGTCCGCTGCCGCCGAACCGCGCGCGGCGATGCCGCAGCCGATCGCGCAGGCGGCACCTGAGCCGTACAAGCCAGAGCAATACAAGCCTGAGCCGTACAAGCCCGAGCTGCCCAACCCCGCTCTTGCGCAGGAGCATTTTGCGGCCGCACCGCGCGACTTCCACGCTGCGGAGCCGCAGGCCGCAGTTGCGCCGCCGCTGCCGCCGACCCCGCCGCGCGCCATCAGCGAGATCCTCGAGCCGCATGCGGCCCCAGCGCGCGCCGCGATCGCGCCCGAACTGCCGCCGGATCATCCGCTCGAGCCGGGCACGCGTCCCGCAGGGCGCATGTCGTCGCCGTCGGAGCGGATCGCGGCGTCAGAAAGCGCGATCAGCGATCTTCCGGCCGGCAAGAAGGAGCCGGTGTCGACGTCGAGCTTCATCGCCGCCGCGCGCCGCGCCGCGCAGGCTGCCGCCGCCCAACCCGTCAACGAGAAGGCGGCGCGTGCGGCCAGCAAGGCCGCGGCGAAGGCCAAGGAGAAGGCGGACAAGGCCGAGAGAGCCAAGGCCGCGATCAAGGCCGGCGCGCCGGAAGCTCAGCCGTCGACCATTACCTCCAAGATCCGCTCGCTGCTGGTCGGCGCGAGCGTGGTTGTGATCGCGCTCGGCACCTTCAAGATGGCGATGAATCTGCTCGACACCGGCTCGACGCCGCAACTGCCGCCGATGGAGAGCAGCGAGCCGGCCGCAGCGACAGTGCAACCGCCCGCCGAAAGCTCCATCAAGCCGGCACCGGCCGCGCCATCGGCGACCCCCGGACCGTCGATGACCTCGCCGACGCCGCTCGGCCGGCAATCCAACAACAGCACGGCGCCGAACACGCTCGACAGCGCGCAGGTGACGATCCCGTCCGCTCCGGCACCTGCCGCAGCCCCGGTCGCAACGCCGCCGGTCAACAACGACGTCACCGGTACAATTCCGGCGGCGACATCGGCGCCGCCACCCATTTCGGGCAAGCTCGGCACGATCCAGATTCCGCCCGGTGAGAAGCTGCCCGACGCGATCGGCGGGCCGGCGCTGCGCGCCGCTGCGATGAAGGGCGACCCGGCCGCGGCCTACGAGGTCGGCATGCGCTATGCCGAGGGCAAGGGCGTGGCCGCCAATCTCGACGAAGCCGCCAAATGGTACGGCCGTGCAGCGCAGGCCGGCTTGATACCCGCGATCTTTCGGCTCGGCACCTTCTATGAGAAGGGCCTCAGCGTGAAGCGCGACGTCGATATCGCGCGGCGTTACTACGTGCAGGCCGCCGACCGCGGCAACGCCAAGGCAATGCACAATCTCGCCGTGCTCGACGCCGACGGCGGCGGCAAGGGCGCCGACTACAAGAGCGCAGCGCAGTGGTTCCGCAAGGCCGCCGACCGCGGCGTGGCCGACAGCCAGTTCAATCTCGGCATCCTCTATGCTCGCGGGATCGGCGTCGAGCAGAACCTCGCCGAGTCCTTCAAATGGTTCAGCCTGGCAGCGGCGCAGGGTGACGCCGATGCCGGCCACAAGCGCGACGACATCGCCAAGCGGCTCGACCCGCAGTCATTGGCGGCGGCGAAGCTCGCGATCCAGACCTTTACTGCCGAGCCGCAGCCGAGCGATGCCGTCAACGTGCCGGCGCCGCCCGGCGGCTGGGACGCCGCTCCCGCGCAGCCCTCGGCAGCAAAGGCGGTCAGGCAGCCGGCGAAGCGAACCGCAGCGCTGGTCGCCCGCTAACGCCGCGGAGCCGGCCAGCATCCCGGCTTCGCGCTTCTATACCTCAGCGATACAACCGTGTAGACAGGCACGCGCCGCGCGAACAGCGCTTGCCGCCGGGAGGATCGCGTTTGTCTGCCGATGACTGCCAGGACGGAGCAGCCGGAGTGCATCGCTCGTCGCCAACCGGTCCCCGGGTCATGGCGCCGCAGGGCGGCGGACCGCCGCCGGAGACTTCGCGGCGCTCAGTCGGCGGCCACCCTTCGCAGGGCCTCTTCAGGCCCTCGCTCTGGTCCGTGACGATCTTTGCGCTGCTGCTGTCGGGCATCGGCGTTCGCGCCTATCGGGACCTATCGCGACCGGACGCCTGGGACTACTGGCGCGAGACCTATGTTTCGACGAGCATGACGGCTTCCGTGATTCCTGCGATCGATATCGATGGATCGGGCCAGACTCGCCGTGCACTTGCGATCAGCGGCAGGATCGGCCCCGCCAGTGCAGGCTGGTTTCGCGACCAGCTAGACAAGGCTCACCTGTCCAACGGCGATGTCGTGCTGCTATCGTCGAAGGGCGGCTCGATGGACCAGGCCGGCATCATGGGCGAGATCATTCGGGCGCGCGGGCTTGCCACGGCCGTAGGCACGGCCGACATGTCTGGCAGTGTGCAGGCCTCCTCCTGCGCGAGCGCCTGCGTGCTGGTCTATGCGGGCGGCAGGCCCCGCTACGGCATCAAGGGTGCGATGCTTGGCGTCCACCGCTTCACCTGGAAGGAGCCGATCGACAATCCCGTCGCTGAAGCCCAGCGCATGCAAGGCATGGTGCTTGGCTACATGACCGATATGGGCGTCTCCTCTGCAATCGTGGAGGCGATGTCGCAAACCGCAGAGATTCGCTGGCTGAGCCAGCAACAAGCACTCGCGATGAACCTCGTCACCACGCCGGTCGACCCGCGCTGACCCGGCTTCTGCCACTAACCCGAAATCACCGACGATATCCGCAGGACGGGAGGGCCCCTGCGGCAAAAAAGCCGCGGGACGCCAATTCTTTAGTCCCGCCCCCGGCCGATTTCGGTTATGGAGGACCCGGCACTCGACCCGCGTCCGCCTGCTCCGCAGCGCCGACCGGATTGCTCTGCCGGAGAATGCCCGACCAGGACACCACGCCGTGGCGCAGTCTTGCGGCTGCCTGCGGCGAACCGAGAAGAAGCGACGCGCGTGCAGCTCTACCTCCCGATCGCCGACATTCCGGTCAATGTCTTCCTCATCCTGGCGATGGGCGCGGCGGTGGGCTTCGTCTCCGGCATGTTCGGCATCGGCGGCGGATTCCTGATGACGCCGCTCTTGATCTTCGTCGGCATTGCGCCTGCGGTTGCGGTTGCCTCCGTCGCGAGCCACATCGCGGCCTCGTCGTTCTCGGGCGCGATCTCCTATTGGCGCAGACGCGCGATCGATCCGCTGCTGGCGACGGTGCTGCTGATAGGGGGCACGCTCGGCACCGCGCTCGGGGTGTGGACGTTCACCTATCTGCGCTCGCTCGGCCAGCTCGACCTGATGATCGCGCTGTCTTATGTCGTGCTGTTGACCACCGTCGGCGGCTTGATGTTCTGGGAAGGCCTGCGCGCGATGCTGCGCACCCGCCGCGGCGGAGCGGTCACGCTGCGCAAGCCCGGCAGCCATGGCTGGATCCACGGCCTGCCGCTGAAGCTGCGCTTCAAGCGCTCCAAGATCTACCTCTCCGTCATTCCCATCGTCGTGGTCGGCCTCGTCATCGGTTTCATCGGCGCGATCATGGGCATCGGCGGCGGCTTCATCCTAGTGCCGCTGATGATCTACCTGCTGCGGGTGCCGACCTCGACCGTGATCGGCACCTCGATGGTGCTGACCCTCGTCACCATGGTGATCGCCACCATGCTGCACGCCATGACCAACCATCTGGTCGACGCCGTGTTGGCGCTGATTCTGATGGTCGGCGGCGTCACCGGCGCGCAGTTCGGCGCGCGCGCCGGTCAGAAGATCCGCGGCGAGCATCTGCGCCTGCTGCTCGGCCTGCTGGTGCTCGCGGTCGGCATTCGGTTCGCGGTCGAGCTGGTGATCCGGCCCCAGGACCTCTACAGCATCCGCGAAAGCGGCGGAGTTCCGCCATGAGATGGTGCGCGCGGCTTGCGATCGTCGGTCTCTTCGCCGCCGCGTTGACGGCAGGGCCGGCCCATGCCGAGCGGCTGATCGTCTCGGTCTCCAACCACCGCGTCACCGTGACGCCGAACTATTCCGGCGGCGAGCTCGTGTTGTTCGGCTCGGTCGAAAAGGACGCCAGCACGCCGCCGGATCGCGGCAATTACGACCTCGTCGTCACCGTCTCCGGTCCGCGCGCCGACATGGTCACGCGCCGCAAGGAGCGCCGGTTCGGCATCTGGATCAACACCGACTCCCGCCAGTTCCTGCAGGTGCCGGGCTATCTCGCGCTGTTCTCCAACCGCCCGTTTGACGCGATCGCATCTCCGGAGGTGCAGCGGCGTCAGCAGCTCGGGCTCAACAACGTGCTTCTGATGCAGCGCGTCGGCTCCGACTATGGCGACGTGGTGCCGAACGACGCCTTCCGCAGCGCCTTCGTGCGGCTGCGCTCCGAGCACGGCCTCTATCGCGAGGCGACCTCGGCGGTGACGTTCCTGACGCCGACCCTGTTCCGCACCGGCATCCCGCTGCCCGCGGAGGTGCCGATCGGCATCTACAATGTCGAGATCAAGCTGTTCAGCGACGGCGCGTTGGTGACCAAGACCGAGACCGCCTTCGAGATCGTCAAGATCGGCTTCGAGCAGTTCGTCGCCGCCACCGCGCGGCAGAACGGCTTCGCCTACGGCCTCGTCACGGCGTTCATGGCGCTGATGACGGGCTGGATGGCCTCGATCGTGTTTCGCAAGGATTAGAGCAAGTATCCGATTCCCATCCCGACCACGCTGAGCGCCATCGTCCCGGTCGACAGCCAGCCCAACCAGTAGAGCGGGCCGCGGATCACGAAGAGGCCCATCACATCCCTGCGCCGCACCATGACCATGAGCAGCACCATCACCGGAACGGCAAGCACGCCGTTGACGACGGCGCTCCAATAGAGCGCCGCGATCGGATCAATCGACGTGAAGTTGAGCGCGATGCCGAGACCGCCCGACAGCACCAGCACGGAATAGAACGCGATCGCCTGCTTCGGCTTGCGCCCGAGCCCCACGGTCAAGCGCAGCGCTTCGCCGACTGCGTAGGCGGTGGCGCCGCCGAGCACCGGGATCGCCAGCAGGCCGGTGCCGACGATGCCGGCTGCGAAGACCGCCTCGGCGAACGGCCCGGCGATCGGACGCAGCGCCTCGGCGGCCTGCGCCGAGGTCTGGATGTCGGTCTTGCCCGCAGCATGCAGCGACGCCGCGGCGGTGATGATGATCGACAGCGCGATCAGATTGGAGAATGCCATCCCGGTGATGGTGTCGGCACGGATGCGGGAGAATTCCCGCCGTGCGCCGTAATGCCGGGCAATCAACGGATGCTTTCCGGTATCGAGACGCTGCTCCTCGACCTCCTGCGAGGCCTGCCAGAAGAACAGATAGGGCGAGATCGTGGTGCCAAGGATCGCGACGATGGTGGTGAAATAGTCGGCGCTCCAGGTCAGGCGCGGCACCAGCGCCCCGGCCACGGCTTCCGTCCATGACACGTCGGCGAAGCCCAGCGCCGCGACATAGGCGAACAGGCTGAGCGTCAGCCATTTCAGGATCGCGACATAGCGCTTGTAGTCCACGAAGATCTGCGCGGCCACCGACGTCACGCCGAACAGCACGACATAGAGGATGGCCGGACCGCCGATCAGCAGCTTGGTTGCATCGGCCATGGCCGAGAGGTCGGCCGCGATGTTGATGGTGTTGGCGGTGAACAGCAGCGTCACCACGACAACCAGGAGCCAGGGGGAATAATGCCGGCGGACGTTGCCCGAGATACCATGCCCGGTGACGCGGCCGACCCGCGCGGAAATCTCCTGGATGGCTGTCATCAGCGGAAAGGTCAGCAGCATGGTCCAGCCCATGCCGTAGCCGAGCTGCGCGCCGGCCTGGCTGTAGGTGCCGATGCCCGACGGATCGTCGTCGGAGGCGCCGGTGATCAAACCTGGGCCGAGCGCCTTCAGGATGCGACCGAGACTGAACGGCTTTTGCCTCGCCTTTGCGGCTGGCGTGCCGCCGGACTTGCCGTGATGTTTTCGCGAGGTCTGCCTGTGCCGCGTCATGTCCGGTTCCAGCCGCCGCTGCGACAACGAACCCGATGCCGCCATTGTTCCAGCAGTGAAGCCTACGGCTCGATGATGGTGGCCTCGCCGGGCTCCAGGATGCGCAGGCGACGACCGAAGCCGAGCGTGTCGAAGGACATGCGCAGGTCGTTGGCGTTCTGCCGGAAGTGCGCCCAGCCATCGGTGTGAACCGGCACGATCACCGCATCCGCAAAGGCGCGCGCGGTCTCGATCGTGTCGTTGGTATCCATGGTGAGGTGGAACGGGCCGCGGGTCTGCGCCGCACCGGCGAAAGGCAGCACCACGCCGCAGTTGAAGCGACGCGCGACCTCGGCGACCCCGTCGAACCAGGTGGTGTCGCCGCTGACATAGACCGGCCGGCTGCCCGTCCTGCTCGATTCCACCACGAAACCGATGACGTCACCGGACAGCGGCTCGATCCCCGCCGGCCCGTGCCGCGCCGGCGTCGCGGTGATGGTCAGTGATCGATCGCCCTTCTTCAACACGGTCGAGCCCCACGGCGCAAAGCCTTCGCTGTTGCCGCCGAGCCGCTTGGCGCCGGCCTCGGTGGTCAGCACGCGCTTCGCCTGCTTCAGGAAATCGCGGCCGGAATGGTCGAGATTGTCGGAATGCTGGTCGTGGCTCAGCAGCACCGCATCGATCTCGCCGATGTCGCGCGCGCCGAGCGCGGGACCGGTCAGCTTCTCCAGCTTCACATGCGGCAATTGATAGTCGCCGGGCGCATCGAAGGTCGGGTCGGTGAGCAGGCGGAACCCGTCGATTTCGATCAATGCCGTGGGTCCCCCGATCAGGGTGATGGTGATGCTCATGTCAACTCCTCTTGGACCATGCCGGGGCCGCGGGGCGGGTCACCAGATAAATGCCGAGCGCCACCGGAACGATCCCGAGCAGGTCGCGGAATTCGACGTGCTCGCCGAGCACCAGGAACGCGAACAGCATGCCGAGCGGCGGCATCAGGAAGTGATAGGCGCTTGCGGCCGTGGCGCCACATACTTTCAGAAGATGAAACCAGAGCAGATAAGCGAGGATCGATCCGCCGAGCACGAGGAAGGCGAAGGCGCCGGCGAGCCGCGCGCTCGGCACGATATCGCCGGCGCTGGCGAAGGTGAAAGCAAACGGCATCACCGCAAGACCGCCGGCGATGTTCTGGATGCCGTTGCCGATCCACAGGCTGCCCTTGGGTGCCAGCAGCTTGAACAGGACGGTGCCGCCGACGATCGAGGCGAGCGAGGCCAGGGTGAACAGGATGCCGTGCGGACTGTCCGAGCCAACCGACATGCGATGCCAGACGATGAAAGCGACGCCGGCAATGCCGAGCAATAGGCCCGCGACCTTGCGCCAGGTCAGCGCCTCGCCGAGGAACAGCGCCGCCAGGACGGCGGTGAACACCGGATTGGCCGACACGATCAACGCGCCGAGACCGGCGGAGACCGTCTTCAACCCGGTGTAGCCGAGGCCGAGATAGAGCGCGTTGTTGGCGACGCCGAGCACGGCAAACACCACGGCATCGCGCCAACTGAGGTCCCATGCGTCGCTGCGCAGCCAGGAGATCGCGAGAATCAGGACGCCGGCGAGCGAGAACCGCGCGGCGAGCAGGATCAGCGGCGGGCAATCGGTGACGCCGATCTTGCCGGCCACGAAGGCGAAGCTCCAGAGCAGGCAGAACAGGGCGATCAGCAACGGCAGCGTGTTGAAGCGGGTGCGGGGCATCGCGGCGGCAGGGGCGACTGACATGGGGGGTCTCCTTATTCCCATGATCTAGGCCTGCGCCTTGATATTTGGAAATTAAATGATAAACTATCATGCAGTTGATTTTCGAATGGAGGCTGCGATGCTCGATCTCGAGCTGCTGCGCAGTTTCGTGGCTGTGGTCGATGCCGGCGGCTTCACCCGCGCGGGCGAACGCGTCCACCGCACGCAATCGACGGTGAGCCAGCAGATCAAGCGGCTGGAGGAAGATGTCGGCCAGCCGCTTCTGATCCGCAGCGGCAAGGACGTCACCCCGACCGAAGCCGGCGAACGGTTGCTGAGCTATGCGCGGCGGCTGTTGGCGCTGGCGGAGGAAGCGCGTGACGTGCTCTCACGTCCCGGCAGCGAAGGCGCGATCCGGATCGGCATCACCGAGGATTTTGCGGCGTATCGGCTGACAAAGTTGCTCGCGACGTTCTCGCGCAGCCATCCGGGCCTGCGGCTCGACGTGCATACCGGCCAGAGCCTGTTTCTGTACCGCGATCTGGAGCGCGGCGATCTCGATCTTGCGCTGATCAAGCGCGATGCCAGCGAGAAGGGCGGCATCGCGGTGTGGCCGGAGCGCGTGCATTGGGTCACCAGCAAGAGCCATCCGCGCGACGTTTCGATCGGCTCGGTGCCGTTGATCGGCTTCGCCTCGGGCTGTCTCTATCGCGCTCGCGCCATCCATGCGCTGGAGAGTGCCGGCCGCAACTGGCACATGGCCTACACCTCCTCCAGCCTCGCCGGCATCCAGGCCGCTGTCGCCGCAGGCCTGGGGCTGAGCATCCTGTCGGAGATGTCGATCCAGGCCGATCATCGCGTGCTGACCGCGAAAGACGGCTTTGCGCCGATTGACAAAACCGAGGTCGCCCTCGTCGCGGCCCCCGCAGCCAGCCCCGCGACATTGCGGCTCGCTGATCGGCTCGCCGAGTATTGCGACACGGTGCAGGCGAAGGCGGCGTAGGAAACGATCACGCCGCAAACCCTGATGTCGTCCCTGCGAAAGCAAGGACCCATATCCCGCGGCGGATGTTGTAGACGGGACTCGTCATTCCGGCATCGCGCAATGTTCGGCATTTTTGGTTATGGGTCCTGCTTTCGCAGGGACGACACTGAATTTGCTGCACCGCTGGTGGGTTGCACATCCGCATTCTCGCGACATGCGTCGTTCAAGACGATGCGCGCCTTCAGCGATAGAGGCGAAGCCCTTGCGCGGGCACGACGGGGAGTGGATTGACGACGGTGCCCGAGCCGCCCGGCTTCAATAACATCGGGCGGCTGCGAAGGCGTGCACACGGTTGTCGCCGAGCACATGCGCCATGAAGCCCGGCGATCCGAAGATCCTGGCAAACGCGGCGTCGCGGATGCTCAGGCCGCCGGTAAAGGCGCCGAAAGCCGGCATCACCGCGCGCTCGCCGTCGCTCGCAAAGCAGCGGCGCTCGATCGAACGGCCACGGGTCGGCACGCGCGCCTTGGGATGCAGATGGCCGGCGATCTCGCCGCTTGCCCCCGTCGGCTCGTGCCGGAACACGATCGGCCCGATCGCGACCTCGGTCGCGACCACGCCGCCGAGATCCGCGGGCAGCGCCGGATCGTGATTGCCGGCGATCCAGATCCAGTTGCGCCGCGCCTGCAGCGCAGACAGTGTCTCGCGATCGGCCTCCGACAGGCGCTCATGCGCGCAGCGATCGTGAAAGCTGTCGCCGAGCGCGATCACCTGGCTTGGATCGTGACGCGCGATCACGGCAGCCAGTCGGCTCAACGTCGCCACCGTGTCATAGGGCGGCAGCAGCACGCCGCGCGCGGCGAAACTCGAGCCCTTTTCCAGATGCAGATCGGACACGACGAGCAGGCGCTGCTCTTCCCAGAACAACGCGCCGGAGAAATCGGCGACAAAGGCGACGTCCGCGACGGTGACCCTCGAAACGCGCATGTCGTTATTGTCTCCCGAAGCCTGCGCGCCCGCCGTCACGTCTTGTTCCCCGGAGTATGATTCGATCCAATCGCATCATACTCGTATGCCTCTTGCCTGGTCGCGTCTTCTTCAAGCGAACCGCCATCCATCCCGGATCGAGTCCGGGACAGGCTTCGCTCGAACGCGCTTCAGCGTTATGTCATCGCCTCCCGCACGAGTTCCTCGGCCGCTTCGGCCAGGAGCTCGTCGGATGCTTCGCCATAGACCGACTCGCGGCCGATTTCCAGCAGCGCGGGGACGGCAAGCGGAGAAACGTGGTCGAGATCCTTGTGGGTGATCCGGCCCTGGATGCGCGAGAGCATGTCGCCGAGGCGGCGAAGATCGAGCAGCCCTGTGGCGGCATCGGCGCGCGCGGCACGCAGCAGCACATGGTCGGCCTGGTGCTTGCGCAACACGTCGTAGATCAGGTCGGTCGAGAACAGCACCTGGCGGCGGGATTTTTCCTCATCGGTGAAGCGACGCGCGATCAGGCCGGAGATGATGGCGCAATTGCGGAAGGTGCGCTTCATCAGCGCGGATTCCTCCAGCCAGGCCTCGAGATCGTCGCCGAGCATATCGGGATGGAACAGCGCGTTGAGATCGAGCCTGCCCTGCCTGATCATGGCAGAGAGATCGCCGACGCCCCACACCGCCAGCGCATATTCATTGGCGACGAAGCCGAGCGGGCGGGCGCGGGCGCGCTCCAGCCGACGCGTCAGCAGCATGCCGAGCGTCTGGTGCGCGAGCCGGCCCTCGAAGGGATAGCACACCAGATAGTGGCTGCCGCCGCGCGGGAAGGTTTCGACCAGGAGCTCGCGCACCGCCGGCACCCGCGAGAACTTCCGTTGCAGCGACAGCCAGTCATGCACCTGATCGGGCAGCGCCTTCCAGGCGCGGCTGTTGTCGAGCAATTTGCGGACGCGCTCGGCGAGATAGGTCGAGAGCGGGAACTTGCCGCCCATGTAGGACGGCACCTTGGCGTCCTTGTCGTTGGCGCGCGAGACATAGACCTGGTCCTCGACCAGGGCCTCGTAGCGCACCACCTCGCCGCCGAACACGAAGGTGTCGCCGACCACGAGACCTTCGATGAAGACCTCCTCGATCTGCCCCAGCAGGCGGCCGCCGCGCGCGATCGCGCCGGTCGAGCCGCTACCGCCGGCGCGCGAGCGCACCAGCCGCACCTTCAGCATGGTTTCCTCGACGATGGTGCCGACGTTGAGGCGATAGCTCTGCCGCACCTTGGGGTTGGCGACGCGCCAGCGGCCCTGCTTGTCCTGCTTGATGCGGGCGAAGCGCTCATAGGTCTTCAGCGCGTAGCCGCCGGTCGCGACGAACTCGACGACGTCGTGAAAATCCGCGCGCGCGAGATTTGCGTAGGGCGCGGCGGTTTTGACCTCCTGGTAAAGCTCGTCCGAGAGGAACGGCTCGCCGCAGGCGCAGCCGAGCACGTGCTGGGCCAGCACATCGAGCGCACCAGAGCGCAGCGGCGGCGTATCCTGTGCATTCTCCGCGATGGCGTCGATCGCAACAGAGCATTCCAGCACCTCGAAGCGGTTCGCCGGCACCAGCACGGCGCGTGAGGCCTCGTCGAAGCGATGATTGGCGCGGCCGATCCGCTGCATCAGCCGCGACGAGCCCTTCGGTGCGCCGATGTTGATGACAAGGTCGACATCGCCCCAGTCGACGCCGAGGTCGAGCGAGGAGGTGCACACCACGCCGCGCAACTTGCCGGCGGCCATCGCGTCCTCGACCTTGCGGCGCTGCGCGACGTCGAGCGAGCCGTGATGCAGTGCGATCGCGAGTCCATCGTCGTTCATGCGCCAGAGATCCTGGAACAGCATCTCCGCCTGGCTGCGCGTGTTGACGAACACCAGCGTGGTCTTGTTGCGCTTGATCAGCTCGTAGACCTCGGGCAGCGCATGACGCGCGCTGTGGCCGGACCACGGCAGCCGCTCCCGTGTATCGAGCATCTCGACGATCGGCGGCGCGGCGCCGCCGGCCATGACGACGTCGGCGGATGCGCTCGCACCGTCCGGCTGCGGCACCAGGACACGCGCGAGTTGCTCGGGCTCGGCGACCGTCGCCGAGAGCCCGATGGCGCGCAGCTCCGGCGCGATCTTCCAGAGCCGTGCGAGCCCGAGCGCCAGCAGATCGCCGCGCTTGGAGGTGACCAGCGCATGCAGCTCGTCGAGCACGACGCGCTTCAGCGAGGAAAACAGATAGGGCGCGTCGTCGGAGGCCAGCAGCAATGCGAGCTGCTCCGGCGTCGTGAGCAGGATATCCGGCGGATAGCGCCGTTGCCGCTGCCGCCGCGATACCGGCGTGTCGCCGGTGCGGGTCTCGATCCTGATCGGCAGCTCCATCTCGGCGACTGGCGTTTCCAGGTTGCGCGCGATGTCGACGGCCAGCGCTTTCAGCGGCGAGATGTAGAGCGTGTGCAGCCCGCCGGTGCGGCGGACCGAGCGGCCGGTGGAGATGAAGGATTTTCTCTGCTCGTCCGCAGCGCTTGCCGCGGACGTTCGCTCTCCGCTTGCGAGATCGTCAGTCCCCCTCCCCCTGAAAGGAGGAGGGCTGGGGTGGAGGTCAGCCGCTTGCTCCGTGCCTGCGGCTGACCCCCACCCGTCGCGCTCGACCGCGCTGGCGCGCGCCGCAGCGCGCCGACCTCCCCCTTTCAGGGGGAGGTGAACAGGGATACCGCGATCAGGTCCTTCTCCGCTGAGCTCCACCAACGTCGGCAGGAATCCGGCCAGTGTCTTGCCGGCGCCGGTCGGCGCGATCAGCAGCGCCGAGCGCAGCTCGCGCGCTTTCGCCAGCAGCGCAAGCTGGTGCTCGCGCGGCGACCAGCCGCGAGCGGCAAACCAGTCGCGAAACCGGCGCGGCAGCGGGTCGGCCGTTTCCGACGGCGTGACGGAGAAGAGATCGAGCGTCGACACGCCCAACAGGTAGGCGGTTCAGGCAGTTTCGTCGAGGGGCGGGCTGGATGGCAGCAGGTGGCACGGGACCACCGGTCTACCTCGCCCCGCTTGCGGGGAGAGGTCGGAATTCAAGCACCGCTTGAATTCCGGGTGAGGGGGCACAGCTCTTTTAACTCACACCGCCTAGTGGATAGAACCCCCCACCCCTGCCCTCTCCCCGCAAAGAGCGGGGAGAGGGAGAAGTTCAGCGCAAGACCTACTCCGTCATCGGCTGGCCGGAGAGGTCCCAGTCCCTGCCGTTGAAGATCGCGATGTAGAGCGTCTTCATCGGCGTGTAGTCGTCGGGCGTGTAGCTGTAGTTGATGCCGTCGAGGAAATAGGGCGAGTGGAAGCCGGCGAGCGTCGTGGCGTGCTTCAGCACGTTGGCGCGGGTCAGGTCGTTGCCGCAGCGGCGCAGGATCTCCGCCATCGTCGCGGCCTGGCCGTAGCCGGCGAAGGCGATCGTGTTGTCGGGATCGATGTTCGGCAGATACTTCTTGCGCAGCTCCTCGAACGCGATCACGTCGGCGTCCTTCTCGTAGCGGGGCACGCCGACTTCCTTGTTGTAGCGGATTGCGACGATGTCCTTGGCGTTCTCCAATCCTGCGGCGCTGAGGATCGAGCGGCCGGTCGAGCCGGCCGACAACAGCTGCAGCGGCTTCCAGCCGAGCTCGGCGACTTTGCGGATCGACTGCGACGTCGCCTTGCCGGTGGTGATGTTGTAGAAGACATCGGCGCCCGACTTCGAGAGATTGATGAGCTGAGAATCGACCGTCGGATCGGTGAGATCGTAGGTCTGCTCCATGATCACCTTCGCGGTGCCGCCGGCATCGGCCAGCACCTTCTTGAAAGGACCGAGGAAGTCGCGGCCGAAATCGTCGTTCTGGTAGAGGATGCCGACCTTGGCATTCGGCTTCACGCTGACGACGTGCTTGGCCAGGATGCGCGCCTCGGTCGGATAGAGCGGCAGGCCGGCCATCGTCCATTTGAAGTTCTTCGGATCATTCCATTTCGAGGCGCCGGTATTGAGCAGCAATTGCGGCACGCCCTTGGAATTGAGGTATTTGTGCACGGCGGTCTGCGGCGCGGTGCCGAGCGAGCCGTAGAGCGCCAGCACCTCCTCCTGCTCGACCAGCCGTCGCGTCGCCTCGACGCATTTCGGCGCGCTGTAGGCGTCATCCATGGTGAGGAATTTGATCTTGCGGCCGTTGATGCCGCCCTTCTCGTTCAGCATCTGGAAATAGGCTTCGCCGACGCGCCCCAACACGCCATAGAGCGAGCCGGGGCCGGAATGCGGCACGGTCTGGCCGAGCTTGATCTCGGTGTCGCTCGCGCCGGGATCGTATGTCTTGTCCGCGGCCCGGACGAACGGCGCCGGCAGGACGGAGGCTGCGATAGCCGACAACGCGGTGGCGCCGAACTCGCGCCGTGTTTGCTTCTTCATTTTGGTTTTCTCTCCCTGGAGCGACAGCTCTCGCATTCCGCTTCGCGCCGGGCAAGCGGGAAGTCGCAAGCTCGCGACGCAATGCCGCGCGACGGCAAATGCGTAGCGTGTAGACTCAAGTTGTGGGACGCGAACACGGTTCTCTCTTCCCTTCTGATCTTGTGGGAGAAGGTGGATTCGATGCGACAGCATCGAAGCCGGATGAGGGTTTCTCTCCGCGGAAAAAACCCTTCACCCCGCTTCGCTGCGCGAAGCAGCCCTCTCCCACAAGGGGCGAGCGTGACAAGCGTCACGGCTTGATCGCGACGGCGACGAGCCCGGGGGCCGGAATGTTGTCTTCATTGCGCGCCGAGAGATCTTCGAGCTGCACCAATGTCAGACCGGCGGCAGCAACGGCCGCACGCACATAGGCCGCGCCGTGGGCGTAGCGCAGGCCTTCGCCGACGATCACGTCCTCGCCGTCATGGGTCTCGGTGGTGAAGGCCAGCACGCCGCCGGCGACCAGCACGCGTCTCGCCTCGGCGAGCACGGGCGCGAGATCGGCGACGTAAATCATCGCGTCCGCGGCGAGGACCAATTCAGCGCTGGCCTCGGGCTTGCTGCGGATGCCCTGCACCATGTCTTCGACCTCGAGCTCGGCATAGTGCCCGGTGGCCCGCGCCTTCTCGATCATGCGCGGCGACAGGTCGATGCCGATGAAGCGGTCGACATTCTTCGCGAAGGCGCCGGCCACGAGCCCGGTGCCGCAGCCGAGATCGATCGCGCGCTTGAAGAAGGCGGGCTTCCTCGCAGCGGCCCGCACCGAGACCACCGCCTTGAACAACAGCGCCGGGCCGCGATAGCCGAGATCACCGACCAGCGCGGCCTCGAAGCGCGGCGCATACTGGTCGAACAGCGTCCGCACATAGGCCGGCGGCATCGACGCCACGGCCTCCGCACCGAGATGCATCAGACGCAGGCCCGCGCCGTGGCGGTCCTCAGGGTCGGCATCGCGCGCGGCACGGAAGGCTGCGACCGCCGCCTCATCGCGGCCGAGCTGCCGGCGGATCTCGCCGAGGGCGAACCAGGCGGAAGCGAATTTCGGCGCGATCTCGACCGCCTGTTCGAGCAGTTCGGCGGCGGCGGGCAGATCGCCCTTCAATAGCAGGTCACGCGCGAACTCGAAGCGGCGGTCGGCAACAAGATCGCCGGAAGTCAGGAACAGGCGCGCAGGCATACGTCTCAAGAAACCGATCTTGCCATGGCCTGGTGCGGTCCCGCCCCCGATCGGGGAAGCGCCGGCCAGCCATCAAAGCAGTGACTTTTTCCGAAGATGGATGCGCGGGTCAAGTCTGCGCATGACGGTTAGATTCGCCAGATCAGTACCTATATACGGCCCATGCGCCCGCAAGACATCCTGATGCCCGTCCCGGCCGGGCTTTGCTGCAAGCCCGGCGGCTTCCATATCGATCCAGTCCGGCCGGTCGAGCGTGCACTGATCACCCACGGCCATTCCGATCATGCGCGCTCCGGCCATGGCGCGGTGCTTGCCACCCAAGAGACGCTCGACATGATGCGGCTGCGCTACGGCGACAATTTCGCCGGCTCGACCCAGGCGATCGCTTACGGCGAGGAGATCAGGCTCGGCGACGTCACGGCCACGTTCCACCCGGCGGGCCACGTGCTGGGCTCGGCGCAGATCGCGGTGACCTGCAAGGACACGAGGATCGTCGCCTCGGGCGACTACAAGGACGCACGCGATCCGACCTGCGCGCCGTTCGAGCTCGTGCCCTGCGACGTCTTCATCACCGAGGCGACCTTCGGGCTGCCGGTGTTCCGCCATGGCGATGCGGCCCACGAGGTGAACAAGCTTTTGGACTCGGTGAAGCTGTTTCCGGAGCGCGCGCATCTGGTCGGCGCCTATTCGCTCGGCAAGGCGCAGCGCGTGATCGCGTTGCTGCGCGAAGCCGGCTACGACGCGCCGATCTATCTGCACGGGGCGATGGAGAAGATCACCTATTACTATCAGGAGCGCGGCGTCCCGCTCGGCGAGCTCCGGCCCGCGCGCGGCATGAAGAAGGCCGACCTTGCCGGCACCATCACGCTGGCGCCGCCGAGCGCGACTTCCGATATCTGGACGCGGCGCTTCCCCGACCCCGTCACCGCCTTCGCCTCAGGCTGGATGCGCGTGCGCGCGCGGGCCCGACAAGGGGGCGTCGAGCTGCCGCTGGTGATCTCCGATCACGCCGACTGGGACGGGCTGACGGCAACAATTGCCGCGACCGGCGCCGGCGAGATCTGGGTCACCCACGGCCAGGAAGACGCGCTGGTGCATTGGTGCAAGACCAACGGCCTTGCGGCGCGGCCGCTCGACCTCGTCGGCTATGGCGACGAGGACGAAGGCGAGACGGCGGCGCTGACCGGCGAGGCTCAGCCCGCCGGCAGGGCAACATCATGAACCGCTTCGCTCAATTGCTCGACCGCCTCGCCTACGAGCCCGGCCGCAACAACAAGATCAAGCTGCTCTCAGCCTATTTCCGCGACACCGAGGACCCCGATCGCGGCTACGCGCTGGCGGCGCTGACCGGCGCGCTGTCGTTCAAGCACGCCAAGCCGGGTTTGATCCGCGACCTGATCACCGAGCGCGCCGATCCCGTGCTGTTCGGCTACTCCTATGACTACGTCGGAGATCTGTCGGAGACGGTGGCGCTGATGTGGCCGAAGGCTGGAGTAAATTACGCCCAGTCTTTGCTGGGCCACCCCTCTCCCCGGCCCTCCCCCGCAAGGGGGGAGGGAGCCCAACCGTCGTGCTCACCTCACATCGACATTGAAGGAATTGACGTCAGTGAGGGACGCACCGGTGGATGGGTTCCCTCCCCCCTTGCGGGGGAGGGGCAGGGAGAGGGGTACCGCGGGCGAGATGCTAGAGAAACTCCGTGCGCCCACAACAACCCGCCTCCTCCCACCCTCACCGAGGTCGTCACCACATTGCGCACGCTCGGCAAGGCGGAGCTGCCGGCGCAGCTTGCGCGCTGGTTGGATGAGCTCGACGAGACCGGACGCTGGGCGCTGTTGAAGCTCGTCACCGGCGCGATGCGGATCGGGATCTCGGCGCGGCTCGCCAAGACCGCGGCGGCTGCGCTCGGCAATAAGGACCCGCACGAGATCGAGCTGATCTGGCCAGGGCTGTCACCGCCCTATCTCGATCTGTTCGCCTGGCTTGAAGGCCGCGGCGCCAAGCCGATCAATCGTGATCCTGCGCCGTTCCGCCCGGTGATGCTGGCGCATGCGATCGAGGATGCGGATTTCGCCAGTCTCGACGCCGCCGATTTCAGCGCGGAATGGAAATGGGACGGCATCCGCGTGCAGGCGGTGTCCGGCCGCGACGAGCACGGCCACATCCAGGCGCGGCTCTATTCGCGCACCGGCGAGGACATTACCGGCAGCTTCCCGGACCTCGTGCCGTCGCTGCATCTGCCCGGCGCGATAGACGGCGAACTGCTGGTGCTGCGCGACGGCCGCGTGCAGACCTTCAACGTGCTGCAGCAGCGGCTGAATCGCAAAGTGGTCTCGCCGAAGCTGATCAAGGAATTCCCGATCCATCTGCGTGCCTACGATCTGCTCGGCGACGACGAGAACGATCTGCGCGAGCTGCCGTTCGTCGAGCGCCGCGCGCATCTCGAGGCTTTCATCGCCAAGCTGAACGACCCGCGCATCGATCTGTCGCCGATGATTCCGTTTGCGAGCTGGCCCGAGCTCGCGGCGGCGCGCGCCGATCCGCGCAGCGCCGGCGCGGGCGAGGATGCCGATGCGGTCGAGGGCGTGATGCTGAAGCGGCGCGATGCGCCCTATCTGCCGGGGCGCCCGAAGGGACCGTGGTGGAAGTGGAAGCGCGATCCGCACATCATCGACGCCGTGCTGATGTATGCGCAGCGCGGTCACGGCAAGCGCTCGTCGTATTATTCCGACTACACGTTCGGTGTCTGGACCGACGGCGATGAGCTGGTGCCGGTCGGCAAGGCCTATTTCGGCTTCACCGACGAGGAGCTGTTGCAGATCGACCGCTTCGTCCGCCGCAACACGACGGAGAAGTTCGGGCCCGTCCGCCATGTGGTGCACGAGCCGGATGAAGGTCTGGTGCTGGAGGTCGCCTTCGAGGGATTGCAGCGCTCGTCGCGTCACAAATCCGGCGTCGCGATGCGCTTCCCGCGCATCAATCGTCTGCGCTGGGACAAACCACCGCGCGAGGCCGATCGGCTGGAGACGCTTGAACGGCTGTTAATGAGCATGACAGGAAATTAAATCCCGCCGATGCATGGCTGCCATTGATCGCGGTTCCCGGGTTCCCCATCTGCCCGCCCGTGACATATAATGCGCGGCGATTCCGCAAGGAGACAGTGATGCCCAACGACGTCCGGGATTTGCCGGCCAGCCAGAACGACGGTCTGTACCGCTTCCTCGGCGGATCGCCGGTTTCGGTGGCGTTCCGGCTGATTCTGCTGTCGATCCTCGTCGGCGTCGTACTGGCCGCGATCGGCTTCGATCCCTGGAATATCCTCTACAGCATTCGCAAGCTGTTCCAGAATATCTGGGATTTCGGCTTCGACGCGATCAACTGGGCCTGGCGCTACTTCCTGCTTGGCGCCGTGGTCGTGATTCCGGTCTGGCTGCTGTCGCGCCTGTTCGGCGCGCCGCGCGGCCGCTGATCGAGGGGGAGCGCTGGCAGCCGATGCAATTGCGATTTGTCGGCTGCGGCGATGCGTTCGGCTCCGGTGGCCGCTTCAACACCTGCTTTCATCTCACGGGCGAGCGCGCCAATCTGCTGATCGATTGCGGCGCGTCCTCGCTGCCCGCGATGAAGCGGCTCGGTATCGACCGCGACGCGATCGACCTGATCCTGATCACGCATTTCCACGGCGATCATTTCGCCGGCCTGCCGTTCCTGCTGCTCGATGCGCAGTTCTCCCGCCGCACCCGGCCGCTCACCATCGCAGGGCCCCAGGGCATCGCGACCAAGCTGCCACAGGTGATGGAGGTGATGTTCGAGCATTCGTCGAAGACCAGGCAGCGCTTCGATCTCTCGGTGGTCACGCTCGAGCCCGAGCAAGTGAGCCGCTTCGGCGATGTGACCGTGACGCCCTACCCGGTCGTGCACGGCGAATCCGGCGGGCCGTTTTTGGCCTATCGCATCGAGGCGGAAGGCCGCATCATCACCTACAGCGCCGACACCGAATGGACCGACACGCTGATCCCGGCCGCCCAGAACGCCGATCTCTTCATCGCGGAAGCCTATACCTACGACAAGATGGTCAAGAACCATCTCAGCCTGAAGTCGCTGGAAACGCATTTGCCCGCCATCAACGCCAGGCGCGTCGTGCTCACCCATATGAGCGACGACATGCTCGGCCGTGTCGGCGAACTGCCCTATACCGCGGCCAGCGACGGCATGACGCTCGACCTCTGACCATGCACGCACCCGTTCATCCCAAGATCACGACACGCCAGGTGTTCGCCATCGCCGGCCCGGCGATGGTCGCCAACCTGACGACACCGCTGATCGGCATCGTCTCGACCACGGCGATCGGCCGGCTCGATGACGCCGCGCTGCTCGGCGGCGTGGCGATGGCCTCCGTCATCTTCGACTGCCTGTTCTGGCTGTTCGCGTTCCTGCGCATGAGCACGCTGGCCTTCACCGCGCAGGCGCAAGGAGCAGGCGAGACGCAGGAGTTCGCCGCGATCCTGGTGCGCGGCTTCATCGTCGCCGGCCTGATCGGCATAACCTTGATCGCGCTGCAGGTGCCGCTGGCGGCTGTTACGTTCAGCGTGATGGGCGGCAGCGAGGGCGTGACGCACGCGGCCAGGACCTATTTCATGATCCGGATCTGGTCGGCGCCATTGGCGCTCGGCAACTACGTGATCCTCGGCTGGCTGGTCGGACAGGCCCGTCCCAATCTGGCGTTGATGCTGCAGATCGCGATCAACTTGATCAACATGGCGGCCACCGTGCTCCTGGTGCTGGTCTATGGCGCAGGCATCGCGGGTGCTGCGATCGCCGCCGTGCTGGCGGAGGCGACCGGCTTCGCACTCGGCATCGTGGCGGCGTGGCGTCTGACCGGAGGCGGCTTCGCGGTGCCGCGTGCCACGCTGTTCGATCGCGCCAAGCTGACGCGGATGCTGGCGGTCAACCGCGACATCATGATCCGCACGGCGGCGCTGATCATCGTGTTCCTGTTCTTCACCGCGAAGGGCGCACGCGAAGGCGACGTGACGCTGGCCGCGAATTCGGTGTTGAACAACTTCCTGCTGGTCTCGGCGTTCTTCCTCGACGGCCTCGCCAACGCCGCCCAGCAGCTCTGCGGCCGCGCCTTCGGCGCACGCGACGCGAGGGGCTTTGCCGATTCGACCCGGCTGGTGCTGCTATGGGGGATCGGCTTCGCGCTGGTTGTCTCGGTGCTGTTTGCACTGTTCGGCCCGACCCTAATCGACCTGATGACGACCAGCGACGGCGTCCGCCAGAGCGCGCGTGACTTCCTGCTATTCGTGATCCTGGCACCGCTGCCCGGCGTGTTCGCGTTCGGCTTCGACGGCATCTATGTCGGCGCGACCTGGGCGCGCGAGATGCGCAACCTGATGCTGGCCTCGCTTGCGATCTTCCTCGTCACTTGGTGGGCGTTCAGCGCGTTCGGCAACGCCGGGCTCTGGACGGCGCTGCTCGGCTTCTACGTCGCGCGCGGCGGGCTGCAGGGACTGCGCTATCCGGCGATGCTGAGAAAGACGTTCAAGCCTGCGTAGCATTTGTAACCCGGATGCAGCGAAGCGAAACCCGGCGCCGGTGCACGCGGCGAATCTTGATCCCGGATTACGCTTCGCTCTATCCGGGCTACAGGCGCCTATCGCACCGGCCAGTCTTCGGCGGTGATGGTCGCGGCATCGGCGCCGACGATTTCGGACAGCGAGTCGCGCCCGGTGCGCAGCAAGGTCGAGGAGAGATCGCGCTTGATATCGTCGATCAGCCCGACGCCTTTATAGACCAGCGACGAATAGAGCTGGATCAGGCTGGCACCGGCGCGGATCTTGGTCAGCGCGGCGCCCCCCGAGTCGATGCCGCCGACACCGATCAACGGAAAGGCGCCTTCGACGCGCACATAGGTTTCGGCCACCATCCGCGTCGACAGGCGGAACAGCGGACGGCCCGATAGGCCGCCCTGCTCATTGGCCCGGCTTTCCTCACGCAAGGTCGAGGGGCGCGCCAGCGTGGTGTTGGCGACGATCATGCCGTCGACCCGGCGCGAACGTGCGATGTGCACGACGTCGTCGAGCTCGGCGAGGCTGAGGTCCGGCGCGATCTTGAGCAGAACAGGCGAATCGCCGGCGTTCCTGCGCACCCGCTCGCGGGTATCGATGACCCGCGACAACAGGTCGTCGAGCATGGCCGATTGCTGCAAATTGCGCAGGCCCGGCGTGTTCGGCGAGGAGACGTTGACAGTGAAGTAGCTCGCGACCGGCGCGAAAGTCTCGATCAGCTTGACGTAATCGGCGATGCGATCCGGCGAATCCTTGTTGGCCCCGACATTGACGCCGATGACGCCGCCGAGGCTGGCGCGCGCGGCAAGCCGCCGCAGCACGGCCTCCGCGCCGTCATTGTTGAAGCCCATCCGGTTGATCACCGCCTCGTCGCGCTCCAGCCGGAACAGCCGCGGCCGCGGATTGCCGCTCTGAGGGCGCGGCGTCACCGAGCCGATCTCGACAAAGCCGAAGCCGAGCCGCAGCAAGGCGTCGGGCACCTCCGCGCTCTTGTCGAAGCCCGCCGCCATCCCGATCGGGTTCGGAAAGTTCAGGCCGAAGGCGCGCACCGCGAGCTTCGGATCATCCGGCCGCTGCCTGATCGGCGGCAGCAGCTTCAATCCCTGGATTGCCATGCGATGGGCATCTTCGGGATCGAACCAGCGCAGCAGCGGCAGCGAGAAAGTGTCGAAGGCGCGGATCACGGCTTGAGCTCCGGAACGTCGTGACCGCCATCGGACCGCGCGCGCAGATCGAGGATTTCGACCACCGCGCCGAGGTCGAGTTCGCCATAGAGATGCGGGAACAGCTCGTTGTTGCGCGACCGCTCCCAGCGCAGGGCGTCGCCCAGTGCGTCCGCATCGACCGCGACCAAGAACAGGCCGGTCTGCCCGAAGAAGTGCTTGCGCGCGGTCTCGGCGACTTGGGACGCGGTGGAGAAGTGAATGAAGCCGTCGCGTTTGTCGTCCGCACTGCCCCGATACACGCCCTGCCGCTCGGCCTCGCGCCAGGCCGAGGCAGGGGTGATTTTGTAGATCATAGGCACGTGCCGGCCTTCCCTTTTGTCCTTGAGTCTCTTGGGGTTTTGTCCGGTTTGGGGCGGTGGCCCCAGATGCCACCGGGCGAGCCAGCGACCGTATCGGCGGCGGCGGCGCAACTCAAGCGGCGCCGTGCAACACCGCAGCAGAATTGCGGACGATGCCCGTTTTGGGGTAATAATTCCTAGGTCTCCACACCGGATCCTCGCGATGGCCAAACAGCCGAAAGCCGCTCGACCGCTGACCCACAGCCAGGTCTGGGCCGCCCTCGACCGGCTCGCCGAACGCGCTGGCCTGTCTCCCTCAGGTCTCGCCAAGCGCTCCGGCCTCGACCCCACCACCTTCAACAGGTCGAAGCGCATCACCGGTGATGGCCGCGAACGCTGGCCGTCCACCGAATCGGTCTCCAAGGCGCTGGCGGCGACCAATTCCAGCATGGAAACCTTCGTGCAGTTGCTCGGCGACGGCGGACGCGGTGGCGGCCAGTCGGTGCCGCTGATCGGCTTCGCCCAGGCCGGCGCCGGCGGCTATTTCGACGACAGCGGCTTTCCCTCCGGCAAGGGCTGGGATGAGGTGGCGCTGCCCGCGACCAACGACGAGCATGCCTATGCGCTGGAGATCGAGGGCGATTCGATGAAGCCGGCCTTTCGCGAGGGCGACATCATCGTGGTCTCGCCGGGGACCCCGATCCGCCGCGGTGATCGCGTCGTCGTGCGCACCACAGGCGGCGAGGTGATGGTCAAGGAGCTGAGGCGGCGCACGGCCAAGGTGCTGGAGCTCGCTTCCCTCAATCCGGCGCATCCTGACCGCACGCTCGAGGCGGACCAAGTCGAGTGGATCGCGCGCATCGTATGGGCAAGCCAATAAGTAGGGCGAGCCGACGGCCGCATAATCAGTGTCGTCCCGGCGCAGGCCGGGACGACGGCGGAGATTGTGGTGCGCTCGCGGCCCCCTCACGTCGCGTAGTCCGGCTCCTTGCGGTCCAGCATTCGCTTCAGCGCGTCGAAATGCCGCTGCGACGGGCTCGGGCCGTTGTAGAGGTGATCGTCGCGGAAATCGCGCTTGGTCTTCTCGACCACCTGCGCCGGCAATTGCTTCAGCGGCTGATGGGTCCACATCGCGTAGATCTGCACCTGCGCGGCGCGCTCGATGTAATACAGCCTGTCATACGCATCGGCGATGGTTTCGCCGACGGTGGAGATGCCGTGGTTGGCCATGAACAGAATGGTCTTGTTGCCGATCACCTTGGCGAGGCGCGCCCCTTCGGCCGGATCGAGCGCAGGACCGGTGTAGAGATCGTCATAGGCGATCGCTTCCGACAGCCCGACCTCGGTCTGCCCGATCTCCTTGATGCGCGGATCCTCGAGCCGGGTCAGCGCGCTGGCGAACGGCATGTGGGTGTGGAACACCGCCTTCGCTTGCGGCAGCGCCTTGTGGATCGGTGCATGGATGCAATAGCAGGAGCGCTCGACCTCGCCCTCGCCGCGCTTCACCTCGGCATCGTCGAGGCCGACTTCCATGAAGGACGATGCGGTCACCTCCGACCAATGCATGCCGAACGGGATCTGGTAGTAGCGGTCGGTGCGGCCGGGCACCACGAAGGTGAGATGGTTGAAGATGCCTTCCGAGAAACCGTGGATGTAGGCGAGCCGATGCGCTGCCGCGAGATCGACCCGCGCCTGCCATTCCTGGGCGCTCGAGCTGTCCCGCAGCGATGTCGGCGAAACCCTGAACTGCATGCGCGTGCTCCCGTCTATGCCGGCCTTTCGATGGAGGCCAGGTTGATTTTATGAGCGGGATTGTAACGCAATCCGGCGGTAAGCTCGGGTGAAATTGCCGCTGGCCTGCCATCCGGATTTTGCGGGCCGGGCCGGGTTATGGGATGATGCACTGCGAAGGCGGCCGCTTCGGCGGTAACGGCCTATTGTCGTCGCCGCTGCGCGCCACCAGCGACGACTTGCACGAAGCACGACGAGAACGGGAATGAACAAACCACAGGGGCCCAAGCCGAGGGCGTTCGATCCGGCCGAGGTGAGCGAGAGCAACTACACCAGCTATCCGCCGCTGCACCGCGCCGCCAACCAGACGCGCTACAACCGGCGGCTCGGCGATCATGCCGGCCTAACAAACTTCGGCGTCACCCTGACGCGGATCATCCCCGGCGGTCAGTCCTCCTATCGTCACGCGCATTCGCGACAGGACGAATTTGTCTACGTGCTGGAGGGTGAAGTCGTGATGGAGACCAATGCCGGGGCGCAGGTGCTGACAGCGGGCATGTGCGCCGGCTTCCCTGCCGACTGCGGCGATGCGCACCGCTTCGTCAATCGCACCGACAAGGACGTCAAGCTGCTGGTGGTCGGCGATCGCACCGCAGGCGACGAGATCAGCTATCCCGACGTTGACATGCATGCCGTGCTCGGCGCCGACGGCGCCTACAAATTCACGACGAAGAAGGGTGAGCCGCTGTAGGCACCGCACAACGGTAGATGGGGTAACGGGCCCCCAGTCCCCCTTCCCAGCCAGCCGCGCTAGCTACGGCGCTATTGGATGGCGCGCGTCGCGCGGCTGGCTTGGAAGGGGGCGGTCGTCCCTCACATTGATGGTGTAAC
>Ga0209589_1003505_pt1 | contig 27379 bp, 11 predicted proteins | sample CowpeawhiteBW_FD_187525 | JGI IMG/M metagenome (GOLD analysis project Ga0209589, IMG submission 187525) | Root nodule microbial communities of legume samples collected from California USA - Cow pea white BW (SPAdes) (version 2) | ecosystem: Host-associated > Plants > Roots > Nodule | place: USA...
ATATGATTCATTACTCTTTATGATAAATATTTGTATTAACTAAGTTGATTTGTTTCTTTTATGGATTACATATTGTATCTATAAATAGGACTCTTCCTATCAATAATAATAGATAGATGAGTTGCTCTCTATTCTCTATTCTCTATTGTTTCTTCTATTATCTATTATTCTCTCTATTATTCACTTTATTTCATAACAAAAATGATATTAAGTAGGATTTTAGGAGTGTTTATCTGAAAAATAAATAGTTATATGTCTTACATGAACATAGGATTAAATAATGTCATAAAAATAATTCTTTTTTTTTAACCAAACATAAAATAATATTAATAATAATAATTTGAATAAAACGCATTTGACATTTGCATCCTCCAATTCGGGAGAATTGAATCTACTAAGAAATAATTATAATTTTTTAGCAGGTTTGGTGTTCAATATACTGTGAATAAAAACCAAGATAATGCATTTTAAAGGATATTAAACTAAAGTAATACAAATGCGAAGTAGATTAAAGTACAAGGTAGGTATGTGTGTACAAATCCACATGAGACTACATATGCATTCCAACTTTATATATTTATAATAACATGAATTATTTTTAAATAACTGAAATAAAATAATAATAATAATAATAATAATAACAATATAGGGCTTTAAGCATGCGCTTCTTAGTGATTACAGTTGTCTAATGGACTCATGTTGACAGGCTTGGTTTGTACACTTTTATGGGCTTCATTAGCTACCCTCATCATCTTCCTTCACCACACATTATTACCAATCCAATCTTTAAATGCTTCTCATGCCAACCAAACATAATTCACTTTCATTATCATCTTTTTTTTTTCTTCACTTTTCCATTTTATCCAAATAAAAAACCAACACCAGTCAATACAATTTATACTGTTAAACAAACACCAAACATCATTGTCCATAAATTGTTGGTTAATGATCGTTTTGATTCTATTCCAATTTTCAAGAAAATAAAAAGGTAAAAATAAAATTGGTGCTGCGTTAAAAAAATCAGAAGCTTCATAACCCTATAAATAAGCAAATAAAGAGTGATTAAAACAAAATTCAATATTGGACTTGACCTTGTTTTCCATGGTCCTACACGGGCTTACTTCTACGGGCCCAATTAGAGAACACTGCTTACAAAGCTACGTGACTACAACGACGTCGTAAAGCTGAGCGAATTAAAAAACGGAAAAAATAACATGGGATGATGCGATGCGACCCATTCATTATTATTATTATCATCATCATCATCATATCTGAGGAGAGAGGGAACAGGAGAAACATTTTCTTTTCAATTTCAATTTCAATTTGAGTCTTAGCCCTTACACTGTAGCTCAGAAGAGAAGAGAGAAGGTAGAAGAAAGGTTGAAAGCAGAAAAACGAAGATGGGTAAGGATCTGAGCGATGAGCAAGTTTCTGCGATGAAAGAGGCTTTCTCTCTATTCGACACAGACGGCGACGGTCGGATCGCGCCTTCGGAGCTCGGGATCCTGATGCGGTCACTCGGAGGCAACCCGACCCAGGCCCAACTAAAGTCCATCGTAGCCGAAGAGAATCTCACGGCACCATTCGACTTCCCCCGGTTCCTTGATCTCATGGCCAAGCACATGAAACCCGAACCCTTCGATCGCCAACTGCGTGACGCCTTCAAGGTTCTCGACAAGGATTCCACCGGCTTCGTCTCCGTTTCGGAGCTCCGACACATCCTCACCAACATCGGCGAGAAGCTGGAGCCCTCCGAGTTCGACGAGTGGATCAGGGAAGTCGACGTCGGCTCTGATGGCAAGATCCGCTACGAGGATTTCATTGCCAGAATGGTCGCTAAGTAGTAGGAATCTCTTTTGAGTGTTCTTCTCTCTTTTCTCCGTTGTTTCGGTATTACTGCTTTTCTGTTTACTCTGTCGTGTTTGCTTCTGAGTGGACCCGTCGATTAACCGTGCTGTGCTTATTTTTATGGTTTGTGGCTAACCGAGGGTTGTTTTAGGAAACGGTGGCTACTCAATTTAATTTGCCCTATTTCGTTTGGGTTTATTTGTATTATGAGATCTGATTTTGAGTTAGTTTATATATGCATGCTGTAATCCAGACCAAGTATTTCTATATCTAGTCCTTTCTCCCTTGATGAATCAAACCTGGTTCCGATTTCGAGCGAAGGGAAATGATGAATTAGACTGAGCGAGCGTTTCTACAAGCTTACCGAATAATGAAATCCCAGTTCGTGTAAAATTCGTACACTATAAATGTCTGCATGCTTGTTGCATTTATGTCTTTCTTGAATTAGGTTTGAAGTCGACAATGATTTGTGGGTCGTCATCCCTACCCCTTTTTGCAGGAATTGGTGGGTTTAAATTGTATAAATGGATATTTAAATTCTCTAATTTTGTAGCGATTAATTCATAATTACCTCTGAAATGTTGAGCTTCAAGATAATAGCAGTAGTGAACTGTATGGTATCTAAAGATAATTGTAGTGTTGAATAACTGTCCACTCCATGCCAGGATAAACTCCAATGAGGCTATTGATCATTGAATGCTGGAGTGGAAAATACCGATTGTTAAAAGTAGATGCTCAAGCCCATTTTAGAACTTCCTAAACTTTTTGTTGATGACTCTCGTGAACAGAAAAAATGAAGATGAGCTGGGACTTGATTGATTTTTCTTCCTTGCGTGCATGTGTTTGTCTGTGTCCATGTCTGCTTGCAAGTTTAGTTTTATGTGAATTTCTCATTCTGTGTTTTACCTAGTACTGTGTAGCCTTACATTTCTGCTATTGCCGTGTCATATTTTGTGTCGTGTTTCTTTTATATGTGCTGACACTTCATTTCTCTTTTGTGAGTATTGCGGGTTATTGATTCGCGATTTTAATTCAATTTGTTCCAACCCTCGTATGTTCTGCTGTGGTTACTTGTTGCAGCTCGTAAGCCTTTTTGACTCTCATGGTATAGTTATTGTTTTAAGTTACAAAGATTTTAGGTTTCCGTTGTCTTTTGTTCGTGACTGTACTTTTATATTTTATTTGATTGTGTGCATTCGCTGCGATTTGAATACCAAGCTCTTGTTTTGTTTGGGATTCAGTATCCGAAGGGTTTGGTTAAAGTTTTAGATAACCTAAATAGATTTAAGCATTCCAAAAGATTAATTAGGGTTTATATGGTTTAAGAAACGTTTTTGTTTTCAATAGTATTTGCAAAACTAGTCTTTTGTACAGGAAATCCTGAACACAATAAAAATCTGTTTTCACCTTTAATACGTTTCTTCCAAATCTTTGAAAACGAATCTTGTGTTAACAATGCCACGTTTTTGGGTGTTGTAGTCCATGTACAGTTGTTGTAAATTGCATGACATTAGGAGATTATTCTAATATGAAATACTAATCCTGTAGGAATTTTTTTTTTATGATTTAAGCACTGCATAAAAATAGCCGCCCCTTTTTAAGAAGCAACATATATCGTAATCTAGCATGTAAATACCACTTTTCGCATTTTGACTTTCAATATGGACTTAAAAGAGTACAAGAGTCTATATTTGATATTTGATAGGAGCGTTTGTATGTTGCTTTCTATGGCGCCCTTTGGGTGTTGAGTGCTCTGCTCTGGTGTGAAACTTCACTGTGTTGGTACTGCATCTGATAACTTGTAGCATATCATGATTTTAAGTAATTTTGACTGCAGTTTATAATTTTACCTTGAAGAAATATATTAAACTATCGAAAGTTACTTAGAAGTATCTTAGTATTTCTGTCTGGCAGCTGTAGTTGCAGTCATATCCTAGAGCACAGATTATTCAATGATAGTCAGTTTTTGGATATTTATAAACCATGTCCACAAACAAAAAATAAATGTATTCATTGCATTTGCATTTGTGAATGAAAACTTCTTTAATTACTCATCACAGCTACTTTTCAATTAAATACTAATGGGGTGGTCTTCGTCGTGCGTATTGGAAGCGCATCCAAAAGGAAAATTGTACAGAAGTGCTTTACCTGTGGTGCCAGACATTTAATAGATGCATCTGTCAGTTTATGCAACTGTCAGGTTTTCGCTTATGGGAGTTGATGGACATGGAAGCAGGTATCTTCTCCAAGTTCAGATTGGAAAGAAAAGATACTTTATAGGAAGATTCAGGTGGAGAGACCCCACCCTTAATGTAAGCAAAAAGTTAATCACTTTTAAATCGTAATTACAAAATGAATTTGGACTATTAATTAAAATCTATTTGAGTAATTGCTTTTCAAATAGTCAACATTAACATAATTAGCACAATAAAAAAAATTGTTAATTATAACTTTGAGAGTGATTATAAATACAAGGTGTAAACCCAAGTAAAAACATGACATAAGAGTGAACATTCTAACTTAAGGAATTTCCGTATTTCTTAGAGTATAAAAATACTCAGAGAAAAATATAGTTGTAATAAATTATATGGTACGGTTCGAGTATAGAAATACAAATTGTAAGAAGGGATAATAGAACGTTTGTGATGCTATGGAATCTATCTATAATTACTCAATTCAATATTAGAGCTACCATGCCTCCTCAGTTTTTGTTTATTTGGAAAAGAAAAATAAATGGAACATGTCTGTCTGCTATGAATAATTGTAAAGTTCTTTCAAAAGTTTACGCCCCAAAACCTTTGTCGGCAGTAATTACGGAGTGCACAAGAAAGTCATCGATGCAATAGAAATCAGCACGATTAGACTTTATCTGGTCAACGTAGTAGAAATAAAGTAAAACAATGGGCAACGCATAACATTCTAGATAATTAGAAAAATAAATAAATAAATTAGTCAGACGTTATACTATAATTTTAATTTTATTTAGATTTTAGTTATAGTTAAGATAATTCAACACAAATTCAACACAAACAGATAATTATGTTTAATATATAATTCATTTAAAGATTTTTCTTCACTTTACAAATTTAAAGTTTTAATAACTTTTTTAAGATTAATTATATATCACTATTAATTTTCACTTTAACAAATACGTGGCGATTATTAAAAAGTATATACATCTTCAATTACTTTAATGATTAAATATTTTAAACAAAACTAATAAAATAAAATATTTATATTAAAATTATTATTAACTTTTATCATACCAAAAACAAAATATATCAATATCAATTGGTCTGAACTGACTATTAAAGTAAGTTTATGAGAATGTCCTCTGGTACGTTTTACCAACCGCACCAAAAGAAATTCGCTTCATACTTGGTAAGTAAAAGCCGGATCAGAAATAAACTGCTTTGAAAGTTACATCATAGAAAGAAAGTAAAGGTAAAGGGATCGTGTCCATCCTTAATCAATTTAATCACTGGCTGTACATTTCTATACACAGATTTCAACAATTATCCAAATGTACAGAATTATACCACACGATTAGCTTAAATTTGTCGTTACCTCACAGTGCTAAGGACTTCCTCTGCATTGAAGGGGAAGATCCTCCAACCACGAATCATCCATAAGTGGGGGCAAACATTCTATCTCAGAGGGCCATTCACAGCTACAATCTATTTCATCAAAGACAATTGGCCCACATTTTGCTTCCCTACGTTGGAAAATGGTTTTTAACCAAAGATTGCAATGCACAAAAACCAAATCACTGAACTTTTCCAGCTTCACTCTGTTCTGTTTTTTGTTATGTACGTTTTGGAAAGTACTCCAGTTCCACCTGTACCAAAGGGAACTACAAGGTTGGCTAAGTATCCTCATTGCAGCTTTCTGAAGCGTGGGAATTTCATAACCATAACTAGTCCACCAGTCCCCTAGACATAAGCAAAAGCATGTCAAAACACCAAAAACTCAAGATGCTTGTTCAAATGAGAAAAGGAAAGAGAAAGTCATCTCAAGATGCTTTCAAAGAGCCATACCAGGAGCATTCAGTGTTCTTCCCAAGATTGCAAAGTCAGTCCCAAGTGCACCCTGGGCGTTGATGTAAGTAGGAAGTTCTTTGGTAATTTCCATTTTATCTTTATCTGTAGTTGCCAACCTCAGCATGGCTTCTTGAAACCCATTCCTCATCCTCAAATCTTTCTTCAAGTTTGGATTGTAAGAAATTGAAGGATTAAGAAATGCAGCTGCAGCATGTAATGATGAATGAAGTTGCATGTTCCATCTTCGATCAATAATTTCCCAGATTGGGAGGTATTTCTCTTCGATTCCCTTATAATAGGCCTTGATCACAACTTTTGCACTTTCTATTGCTTCATATATATAACCCATAGCAGGCATGTCCCCATCAACCATCCTTAGGAGTTTAACCAGTGGCTCAGAAACACTCACAGCTTCATGCGCATACTTCCAAAATCTATCCGAATATAGCAATGACTTAATGGCTTGTGCATCTGAACGTCTGCTATACATGGAAGACAACCATTCTGAATGAGAAAACATGTGCTTCAAATTATCCTCCTGCATCACTATAGATCTCAAGGAAAGGAAATCAGTGACAAATCTAGTAATTTTTGGTCTGATTAATTCCTTTCCACCTGTAAACTTTCTCATTATATTCAGAATCCATGCATGACTATAAATGTACTTTGTGATTGTCTTTGCATCTTCCAGGACTGTGCTAACCCAATCTTGTCTACCAACATCCTCTAACATCTTATCGATACAATAAGCAACACAAGGAGACCAAAACAAAAAACTATACCTCGCTGTGAGAAGCCTTCCAGCACAAACATAACCAGCACTGGCATCTGTCATAACCTGAACAACATTTTCTAAACCAACTTCCAGCACAACTGACTCCAAAAGCTCAAACAAGTAAGTACTGTCATCTTCATGACCTGAAACATCAACCGACTTCAAGAACAATGTTCCTTTTGGGCATGCAACAGAAAACACAGCAAGTGATCCGAGCCTACCATCAGACCAGTTATCACATAAGATTGTGCATCCTGTTTCTTTCCACCCATCCCTGTATTTTTTATAATCATTGTGAATATCAGCTTTCACTTTTTCCAAAAGAGTAGACCTTAATTTCTCATAAGTTGGTGCTTTATAGCCTAACCCACACTGAGCTATGGCGTCCACCATATCCTGATAATACATTGATTTAGCAGCACTAAAAGGAATAGAATTCTGGAAGAAAAATATGGCAAGTTTTCTATCAGCATCATCCTGCTTTTGCTTTTTTCCATCATCCACTATTGGCTGCGCACATGGCGAAGGAAGTGGAAATAATAAAGATGGACAAGCAATACCATTCTGTCCACTATACCCATGGCTATGGTGCAATCCACCACTAGCAGACGAGCTATTCTGTTGACCATTTGAAATAGCAGCTTGATCTCCCTTATGTTTCTTGGGAGTTTTTGGTTTCTTGGGTGTACTTAATATACTTTGAATATGGTCTCGTACATCAGTTGGAACTTCGGTGCATGGAACAATATCTTTGTTTTTAATTTGAGCCAAGTGAAATTTCATCCTGTATACACCTCCACTGAATTCCCTTTGACAATAATTACATCTGACCTTTTGTTTAGTTGCATCAACCAGGACACAGTGTTCCCAACAGGCATCTCTTCCACGAACCATTATCTTAAAATGCAGATTGACTCAATAAGATTGTTGTAAAAGTTTGTCATGTTCAAACAAGTTCAAAATATGAACATGGGAAAGAACTAAAAAGTTACTGAAGACGAATCACCACCAAGTGAGCCCAACAAGATGGATATAGTGAATAAAATGGTGTATGATTTAATGTAACAATCAAAAGAATATCAATAAGTAATCTAACACATTAAAACACAGCATAACAGAATCTTACGATAACCATAACATCTGTCCACGTAGCAAGCAAACTTCATCTTGCTCTAGGATAATCAACAATAACTTTCAGCAGTACTACAAACTATGGAACCAAAATTACAATAGTCAAACAAAACACGCAATCCACAGTCTATTTCCTCGTTCAGTAAAGAATAAAGAAGACTATAGGAAGAGAGCAACATCAAGAGAAGAATCATTGATAAGAAGCCTATAGTAAGAAGATCAAAAGTGCAAGTAGTGCATGTTAATTGTGTTCTTGCTTAAACATATGTGTTTGAATTAAGTGCCTCCCCACTGAACAGTGAATGTATTATATCTAATTTCAGTTCCAAATTCAAAATTGCTCAATTTCAAGCAAACCTGCCTGATAAATTAGATTCCCGTTTTCCATCCTATTTGACCTTTCCAAAAGTAACAATTCTCTATTTTTCATTCGGAAGCACTGGATTATAGGATATCTTTGCTAACTTGGAAAAAAAGAAAGAGATTTCACAAGATATTCTCCACCTGTTATTGATTAAATCTATATCCTGGTGGTAGGAGAGAATTGGTGTAGATGAGCACGTCAACAACACAGCATACTATGCATTATCGCAGTCAAATGTGAAAGATCCCTAGCTTAGCTATATACAACTTAGATTATACATGATCCAGGACCACATAAACTTAGCAAACAAAAAATGGACTTTGAATTTCATAACAACAACAATAATAACTACGACACAAAAATAAATTCGCATCAGCTTGTAATGATTTAGCATCACCTAGGGTTTCTATAATAATCATTCAGCTGCTCAATAACCCGAAGGAATAAATTAAATCAATAACTTCGTCTTCTGGTTACCACTCGTGATTCATTACTAGGAGACACTTCATTTCATGACAGGTAAAGAAACACAATATATTGGCCTAAATTGACAAAATCTGTTCACATCGAAAGTGGAAAAAGGAAAACAAAAAAAAAGAAATAAAATTGGATAAATAGATAAAAAAACGAAGGACAAAGGGGGCAATGAAGCACATAGATAAGATAAGATGCTGAACTCATGAAGGGGATAAACTACCCGAAGGATCTCAATGCTGGGAACAAAATAGCAGGGGGAGCTCAGAGGCCTTAGGTTTGAGAAATTGGAGTTGATGAGTTGAAGAAATTGAAAGGGCAAAAAATATAGCTATATTGGTGGTGGGCAACACTTGGAAAAGTGGGGTACTTGGAAGAACGAAAGGAGAGAAAGTGAAAAGATTAGGAATGGGAGTGATTGGATGAAGGTGAAATCACAAGATTTTCAGCATGGTTGTCCTTGGGATGATGAAGCTGAAGGGGGTAGTGAGAGAGGGGTCATAGGGAAAGGGCATGGACCCAGTAAGTGTGAATTTGATGAGGAGAGATGAAAGGGAAGAATAAGACATAATAACAACTCCTAGGAGCATGTTCTGTAGTTTGTTGGTCCCTGGTTAACCGGAAACAATGTCAGAACTGTTAGATTAAGGAAATTGTATTGGATCACACTCCACTACTCCATTCTTGTCACTTTGATCTTTCAAATGTTAGGGTATGCTAGTTTCAGGTTTTTCAAATTAATGATTTTTTTTTTTGGAGGCATTTAGGTTAATTGTTAGAAACAGGGTAAACGTTAAAGGATTTATCTTTGAGAGGGTTTCAAATTTTTTCCTTTTATAGATTAATGTTTTTTATTTATTTTATTTTATAGTAGTTTTTGAAATTAGATGGGTTTGTTTCAGTTTTTTTAAGTGTTTTTAATAAAAATAAGCATGTATAACTAATTTATTTTAAAAATGAATAAGTACTCATTTTAATTTTTAACGTGGGGTTAGAAACTGGTTGATGTTTCATTAACGGTTCATGAAATCGAATATCTAAACAATTTTATTAGGATATGTTAAACCCCACACTTGTAAAATAAGTTTGTATCTCACTTTTATATTGTTAATAAATCTTATTTTTAGTTAATATAAAACTTTCAACGTCTATTTTATTTTATCATCAAGTTTAATGTGTTTTATATTTTACTTATTTTATATTTATTTTACTTCTAATTTCTTTTTTAAATGTGTGAAATAAATAAATAAGGAACAATAGGAAAATAACAAAAAACTCAACGGAGCATGGAAAAAAAAAAAGAATTTGAAGTAAATACACGTATCAGGTATTACTGAAATTATGTCCGATGTATCAAATACCAAATGTTATCGATATGCTTGGAGCTAATCCCCCATAAGGCTGAACAGTGATTGGAGAAAAAATCGTATACTTAAACTTGATTGGAAAGAAATTGGATTCCCGAAATTGTATACTCTCAAAACGTAGATGTTTTTAACTTGACTTGGATTAATTGGGAGTCGAATTAATATATAATTTAAAAACCAAGAATCTCAGGAAGATAAATGCTTATGACTGTAGCATAAGACAGGTGTTCAATGTTCCACCGATTCTAAAGCTCTGGAACAATCCTGGAAGATAACATAAAATGTGGAATGAAAAAAATATAGAGTGAAATGGGTTAATGGTGTTGTTTGCTTTCTAAAATGTTATAATGATTAACTCCACTAACTTCTTCACAAGTTAAGCTAATGGGAGTACTACCACGTTCCAAGATGCACAATGAATCAAAATGTTCCTCAAAGTGCAATTTCTTTATCCAATGCTGACATCTTCAGTAAAAATCCTTGATAGTTTTATTCACAAAATGATGACATTTTCATTTAGAAAATAGTTTGGTGTATTTCTGAAAAGGTAATTGGCCTCGCTGCATAATTAAAGAAAGTAAAGTGATGAAACAGCAAAAGGTGAGGAAGAGTGGGCGACAATGAGAGGGTGATGTTATCATTTGTCAGCTTGTGGTGGATATGATAGCATTGAAGCACTATCGATACATTACAAAAACAAAACAAAAGGAAAATTAAAGCACTCATCTGCATGACAAAACATGCCCTCCTCCCTTGTGTTTCTTTAGAATTAGAATTCCAAAAGTGTTATTCTAAAGTCATCATTTTAATCTCCCCAATCTTTTTTGTCTATCCATATATCTTTGACACAAACCAGAAAATCAGAAAATTGCTGCAGAATTTATAAGCACAGTAAAAAGAAGATTTTAACAGTATTTTCAAACTGAACATCTATGTACAATAACTTACACAATTATGCCATCTTCCATTTTCTTGTGCCTACCATACACAAAAGATTACATCATTTACAACTTACAAGAATCCACTTAATGCGGTATCTGGGGGATTATGTTCGGAATCATTTGTATGATTGGGTTGGTGACTATCCTCACAAGAGAAAAGGTTTGTAGTACACCTTCCAGGAGTTTTATGCAATACAATAGCTAGATAAAAGTTAAACACCAAGAACCTAAATTCAAGTCCATGGTGTTTTGTTAATCCTCTTGTGTCAAACTTTAACATAACAGTATCACGTTCAAATCTTTTGTGTATCACATTCTTGACAAATAATCAAGGAGACCTTATCATTCATCAAGAAAGATATAAACACAAAATTTGAACGTGACAAGGACACCAGAGGATTTATTCCCATTTTATCTCAGTACATATTTTTTAGCTCTGTTTCTTAAGGATAACTCACTTTACTAGATGGACTGCATTCTAAAGCCCTTTTCTGTCCATGTCTAGAGTTTGCAGTGCATTTGATTCAATCTCGCTGGAACAATTAAAACCAAAATCATGAATACCAAAGTCCTGGCAGTCCAACAACCAAGGACAATTATCCTCCCACATTGGCAACTTTTCATTCTCCAATTTAGGTGTACTGTCCCATAACATGTCCATAAGAGGAGTTTCATCCAGCCACATACTGTTCATCAAAGACACATCACTGCAAATGCTATCCATCAAAAGGGATTCTTCCCCAGAAGAATTTTCTGCTGGTGATGAGGTGGAATTCTCTTCCAAGTTGAGAGCCACACTGTTTTCCTTAACCTGATGGATATTAGTATTATCAACTTGTGAAAAATGCTCTGCAGGGGAAGAACTATCCTGTGATGTGACTTCTTTGTTGAGAGGCTCATGAGTAACAGGATCAATACCCATCTTAAGGAGCTTTTTCTTGATGTGTGTGTTCCAGTGATTCTTAATCTCGTTGTCTGTTCTTCCTGGTAACCTGGCAGCAATCTTGGACCACCTGAGATAGATAAACTACAACAATCACTTGCATATCCAAAAAACTCATGACCCCTTCCGTAAGTTAAGTCCCAACATTGTACGGCTCTTTCTTAGTCCCAAAGGTAAGTACCCATATCAAACAAACCGCATAGGTAGCTTCAAGTGAGGAATTATCTACTAACTGATAACAATACGTCATTATTCTTTACTCAACAATCATCCTCAGTCTATTGACTTTTTCGTGCTATCAAGTTATCATACTTTTATGACTTTAAATTTTATGCACTTTTAGTATAAACTAGAAAAACTATATCATAAATACATCACATACAATAATTTGTAACCTTGTAGAAACACTTCACACACGCATGCACTATTTACTCCACTTTTACAGTGTCATCCTTGTACGTCTGTATACTAATAATAAACCTTTAATTAATCACTTTGCTTAAGTATCCAGCTTTAGAAACATGATTTCAAATGCAAGTTCCTTCTTGAACATATATGCATGAAAAGACTAGGACTTTAAACTTGTTTGAAGGAGAAACCAAGCTAAAGCTACAAGTTATTAGTATACCTCTTCGTGTTTTGAAAATGTAGTTACCTGTGTTACGTGGATATCAGTAGAGATGATAGGGTAGCGGAGCATGTAATGGTTTTTGTTGAAATTTATAGAAGGAAGTGTGGTTGGTTGAAGGTGAGGTAGTGAAAAAAGAAGAAATATTACTAACCTGTTTCCAAGACGGGCATGGAGATCAATAACAAGTTGTTCTTCTGCCTGTGTGAGGAGGCCTCTCTTCAAGTCAGGTCTGAGATAATTAGTCCAGCGAAGACGACAACTCTTACCACAACGGCGAAGACCAGCAAGCTTGGGAACAGCACGCCAACAGCACTGGCCATTGGTGAGAATGAAGTTTATCAGTTTTTTGTCTTCCTCAGCAGTCCATGGACCTTTCTTCACTCCAAGTTTGTCACAGCAAGGTTGTCTCCCCATAGCAACTGCTACTAACCGATACGAACCTTCAAACTAGCCAATGGAAAGTGTCACCAACACTAGCTTCTTCTTGAGACGACTCAAAAGTCCCACACCCACCTTTATATATTAATAAAGCTCTCTCCTTTTACTGCTTGAGTATTATATCAAACAGAAAAGATGCATCCCAAACAACACTCAAATAAGGGACACAGAAAAACTGAGGGTATTTCGGGTCCCACCTAGGTGTTGTGAAAGCTATGTGGGAACCAATATGGGATGTTCTGGTGTTTTTTTCTCACTGCATAAAATGGGTGATGCTCAAGAATTGGTGACCCAAAGGCAGAGCTACATGTAAGCATCCCAGAGGGAAAAAATGTGTAAAATGATTGATCCTTTTCGATTTTTCCTTTGCAAAACCACTTCCCTAATTGCACTCTTACTCAACCTTTTCGTCATCACCACGTCTACGTGTCCTCATTAGCGGTAGATTGTGATAGAGTGTGGATGATTGCTACAATTGGTTGGTCCGCATGTGCAACATAACCGTTTGATGGGATGAAAATGAAATTGTAGCAATTGGATGTGGTTGAAGGGGACTGATATAACGCAGTAAAATCGTCGATCATCTATGCTGCGTGTGAGACAATTCGCTGCTCTTAGTTTGAAAAATTTAGTGTAAAAACTCACTGAGATTTTTGTATATTTAACTTTCTTGTTATTCAGTAATGGACAATGAACTCGTGTGTTTCGGGGCCGCAGTTTTGTTTTTCTTCTATTTTTCCCATGCTACAAAGCAATAATTCCCAACTTCCTTTTCTCTAGCCTATCATCAATGCACAGTACTGCGGAAAGTTAGAGAGTAGAGACAAAAGGAATATGCCTAGTCGAAGTATAGAACCATTCTACAAGCCACGACTTTGGTATCTTTTGAAGAATATTTAATAACTTAATGAACAAAAGATTGAAAACAAAATAAATGCTTTCTGGTTTGTACATGCCTCAGCTGATAAGAAATAACATTCAAATAACACAGTAAATACATTTTAGCGTGAGACTATTAAAATTATCATGTATTAGAGGTATTATCTGTTTTGTAATGACAAGTTTTATTATAATTTTATTCTTAAAAGGTATATCAAAGAATAAAAAGAAGAATGAGTATTTATACCGTTTCGACCTCGAAATTATGTGAAACATGTGGAACTGCTTGGCTGGAACAATTCTAAATTTACAATATTTGAGGTATGTATCCAAATAGTGAGGATGAAGCATTTTACAGTGAAAAAAAGTTATCCTGAATTTGTTGCTGGTATATGTTTAGAAATATCACCTTTTTCTTTGCTTGAAAACTCTAAATTTGTCTTTGTGACTAAAGAAAAATTTGGTATATCCACTTGTATAAGCAACATATGAAGTACATCTAGCAATGTTACGTGTACATAGACATTAATCTCGACGGAACTGTATTAAGGAGAAAACCAAATTCATTACTTTTTTACATTCAAGTTAGTCATAACTTTACTTTTTTCCAGAGATTAAAGTAAAGTCACACACACCATTACACACTTTCAGAAACTAAAACCGTCATTTATACATAAATAAATAACAATCACTTTATTTTGATCCTAAAATTATTTATTCTAGCTATAATCGAAAAACACATTATATACTCTTTGGAGAACTTGATAGAGAGAGCACCAAAATTTTGCTATGTAATGCTAAATTTTATTTTATTTTTTTAAATTCTGTATATATTCTCTATAAAAGGCTTAAAACACCTCAAGTGTTTTCTATGAGAAAAAAAAATCATTTTGCTTAAAACACCAATAACTTGAATTCTGAGCGAAGGAGATGATATACCCTAATCTTGATGTATACACAGCCTTTTTGTTGGATCTATCATGTGACTCTTTAATATAACATTTTATTACATGCCACCTTCAACTTAGGTTAGGAGTAGTTGCCAACTTCTATTTTTTTTTTTTTTTTTTTTTCATTATTCTTTCTAAAAGTGTTAGAATGAACAACCAAGAAATGTTCTCTCCAAATCATAGTTACTAATTTAAAACTACATCAATAATTACCTATTAAAACTTCAAAGAGCTATAAATATATGAAAAATGGCAGTGTCACCGTTTGGTTTTTCTTAAATATGAAGTATGCTATTTTTATTTATTTTTTATTTACTTAGATTTGTGTATCAAAGACAATTAGTGCTGTTCTATGCATTGTCAATTGGTGGGAAAGTTGGTAATGAAAAAGTAATGACTACAAATTTCTCTTCCTCTCCACCTTTTCCGTGTCACTTTGTGACTTTGTTGTTAATAATCAGTACCAAAGTATAACCATGTTTTACACGGATAATCAGTTCAACTCAATAATGTATATTAAGCTGAATTATATAAAAAAATATTAATTTTTTAAAAGAATTGTGCTGAATTATTATATTAGCTTAGTTTTATAAGATTGAAAAAAGTATTTTAAAATAGAATATCTGTCACTAATATTTGAAAAAACAAGTAGTTTAAAAAATTAAAAACATTTTGAAATTTTTAATTTGGTTAAAATTAATCAAATCGTGAAATAGTTAATTTCCTTTAAATTATTATACGCTTAAATTTAAATTTTTAAACATTTTAAAAGTTTAATTCAGCTTTATAATAATTTAATTTAGTTCTTAGACTTTGTTTGGATAATTAGTAAAAGTTAACCACAAACTAGGAATACTTATGCTAATTCATACATACAGCAATTTTAAATAAGTACACATTAGCTTATTGTATTTTCATTTGGAAGGCAAATTCCGAAATATCAAAATAGAGAATTCATTTCCAAAAAAAAATAAATAAAGAGAGAGGCTGATTTAGCTTAAATTTTGTATGAAGAAAGTTTTGTGGGACATTACAATACTCAATTTTATATTAGCTTTCTACAGGAAAAAAATTATAATTACGTCATAATTCGTCCCACCATCTAAGTTTTTTAAACAAGGAGATCTCCATGATTGAGTTGCAAGTTGCAAATATTATGGGGATTTTCTTTTTCATACATATATAACGTTTATATTTGTAAATAGTTTTTAAGCAAATCAGACATGTACTACATGAATTGATTATCTGTCGGATAGTATTATTTTATATATCTCTTGATTATAAAACATTTAAAACCAAAATATAATTGAATTCAAATTCAATATAAAGATTATGACTTGGTTTTCGTCAGCCATTAAGCATCTAATGATAGGAGTTAGGTGAAATAGCTCTGTTGGGTTGTGCACTTGAGTTGTCAACTCTTGTTTGCATGGAAGATGCCCGAGTGTAATGATGCCAAACATCAACGATAGAAGAGGAAAAAATAAGGAAAAAAAATATATTAGTATAAAAAGTAATTATATATATATATATATATATATATATTTATTTATTTATCGTAGGTGATATTAATTATAACGTTAAGTGAATTAGATCGTAATCGAATCACAATATTTGAATTATTTTCTATTTTGAATAAAAAAAATTACATCATAACTAATGATTATAATTTTTGGTAACTGTTAGATCCTAACAATTTATATGAGAATCACGGTGACGAATTTGATTCCTAATAAAAAATTATCGGGAATTGTCTCCATCTTAAGAATATGTATTCATAAATACTCATAAATATAAAATACAAATATCATTTTTTTTCTTTAATTTAAAACATATGAATATATTAAATTTATAAAGAAATTTAATTCAAACTAAAAGCATGTGTATCATTATTTTCTCAACCTTTAAAAAAGTCAATTCAATAACCATGTTATTTATGTAAAAACACAATCAAGCCTCATTTAAAAACAAGTTTAATAAGTATCTAACAAAAGAATTGGTGTTGTAAAAAATTATGATAAACAGTGTACTTGATTGAAGTATTTGAGAAAGTAACTTCAAAATCAGAGTAATGAATTCGTCACTGTCTCACTGAGACAAACATTTAAGAAAATATAAACAAATCAGATGGACTTATCGTTGTTGAACATCGACAAGACAAGGCTACTTTATTTAAAAGTTGAATTTAGAGTGCTATTGGTATTCTTTTTTAGTGACTTTGGGGTATCGTGGATTAGTGCTGTGCACGCTCGAGCCTCAGAAAAGGTTTTTTAATTTTTTTCAACACATTGGAACAGTAGATAGAATTGGATTGGACTTTGGATGAAGAGATTCAAACTTTCAATGGCGTAATCTTTGGTTCAATGACGTGATGATATAATTAATCAGCATGGTGACATTATAGCAACTTTTTAGCTAAAGTATAGCTACGTATTTGAGATCAAGTATGAGTTTGAATGTAAACTAGTTGACCAATAAACAGTTATCATACTCAATAACAGTTATATAGGAACTTATATCAATTCATCTCTAACTGCTTTTTAAAATTAAATCACCCATACTTCTAATTCTTTATTAGGAAATTAATCATTTGAAATTGTTAGAAAATATATTAACATGTATAACAAATGAATCGTGAAGGTATTAAAATTTACAAATACAGTACGTCCAATCATTTTTTTACATACACGCACAAACAAATTATTTAATTTATTATACTAAATAAGTTTCAAAGACGTTAAATTTCGTTAACTATTCGTATGAGAGGTTATATTATAATTAGATTATATTAAAAAATATTTTATGTAAATTGAAAATCACTTGATATTCTATCATTGTAGTACATTTACTTTTTTTTTTATGTATTAATTGTACCTTTTAACATTATTAGTAAAAGCTAACTATAAATTATGTGCTTATACATCTTAAATCGTCATAAAGATGTTCATTTATAATCCTTGAAACGATATCATAATATTTGATATTTAATTAGTAACTTTGTATTCTGAAAAAAAAAAAAGCTATTAAAAGAACCATACATAAAAAACCTTCGTAAAATAAACTGATCTAAATGACCATGCACATCTTAACTTGTTCACACATTTGACGTGTGAGAATTTAACTTAATTAATTTTTTTTATTACTGAACTGTGGCTGATTTAATCGAACATACACACGCAACAACTCTATCTTCGGAAATTATTAGATAATTTTGGATTGTTATTTGTTTCAGTTACTAATTTAAATGACAATATCTCCACTACACAAACTTGTCTGTATCAAAGTTATATATATATATATATATATATATATATATATATATATATATATATATATATATATATATTTTATAATATATTTTAATTTTAACTTGTGCTCTTTAATTTTATGATTTAATTATACATGATACAAAAAAAGGTTTAGAAATTGGGTCAACCCCGTCCTGCTAAAAATTTTGGATCTTAAACAAGTTGAAGTGAGATTCAACTAAATGGTTTTTATAAAATTCCAAGTTGAACAAAGACAACAATAAAATTATCACAATAACCCGTTTCCGCAAACATTCGCACACGTCAATTTAGAGACTCTGCGTTTTGTTTGTCACCTCCACGTTAACATATCTATCAAGACATTCGGACATTTATTTAACTATAGTTTAAATTAAATTCTTATTAATAAATAGAAACTGATTCAAAATGAAAAAAATAATTAAACTTATTAGTAAATAAATTGTGACTAGTTGTTGAATAAATTAGTAATATTAGAAACAATGACGAGAGACGACTTCATGAAAGAAAGGAAATTGTAATTGCAGGATTTGTATTGATGAAGAATGGAAATTAATCATGAACTCCAATCCAAGCAAGGTTTTGTGAAGCGAAAATTAATCCTCCTAATTAAACATAGCGTAAACACACAAGAACAGTGCGAAGGAGAGTCCACTGAACGTAGCTCTGCTCGTGCCTCCTTCATCACCTCCCACCGTTGCTGCAAAATCATGGATGAAGAAATGAAAAAAAATGATGGTGATGAATGAGAAAAAGAAAATTGAGAGAATTCTTACCTGGAGGCGGAGCCGAAGAGAAAGGTGCTGAAATTTTGAAAAAAGTAAAATAAAATAAAATTTGATATGTTGTATAAGATAGAAAGGTTTGGAAGCTAAGAGGAAATTAGAATGCAGTAATAAGGAGTAACCTTTGCAGGAGGTGAGTTTGAAGTTGACGCCGCAAGATTGAAGAAGTTGAATAGCGTGAGAGAGAGTGGTACCTAAAGCTTCAAGTGCTCCAGGAGTTAATGCAAGTTCGCAGAAACATGAATTCTGGTTTGCGTTCACTTCTTTGACTGGATTGCAGCAAGTTTGAGGTGGTGGCTTAGTGGAGTTCAAGAAATCAATGCATGGAGATAGCGGTCCCAGGCATGGTGGCACACCTTGTCCATTCGCAAACCCAATTACAGTGATGCTCAACACCAAAACCAATTTCCAAACCCTAATCATCCTTTTCTTCTTCTTTTTCTTTCTCTGCTTTTGGTTTCGCCATTCTCTTCTATAAATACCTCCAAATCTATGATTGCCTCGCTGGACTCCACATGTTCACTTCAACCCTAATCACAAGACGAGATCCCACGTCCTCGCTTAATTAAAATGTCTCATATTGGGGGTTTTCAACGTTTGAAAATGACGCATAAGCAAATTATTAATAATCCTGATAAGATTCCAATTAATAATAATGCCAGAAACAAAATAAAAAATGATTTTCTCCTTGATTCCTGGCAACCCATCATATCCCTACAACTTGTTGCCTAATGGTACTTGACCTTTGATCATCTTGAAGGTCTAAAACACAATCACTGTAGTAATCTGCTAATTTTTTCCTATAATTAATGGGAAACATATTCTGAATTTCCAGAGATCAGAGCGGGTACAAATCAAATTCAACTTTTAAGCTCTCTCTGTAGATATTGAATCCACTACAACAAGTATATCCTCTACAAGACCATGTGTAATTTATTCTTTTGGCTCACTCAACAATGTCTAAAAAACAATTCTTCACGATTTCCGAAACAGATGAGTAAGGAGGATGGAAGAAATTAAGTGTTTGGATGGGAAGGAGGATTTAAGATAAGGTATACAGATGAATTTAAAAGGATAAAAAGATGATTATAGTATTACTTATTTGAACATATAAATGAAGAGATTTGAAAATAAATTTCTGAATAATTATATTGGTATGACAAATAAAATAATATTTTAATATATTAAAATATAAAATTGTTTTTTCCCAATAACTAAAATGAATAGAAAATAAAATTTATTTAGATACAATTAATTTAGAATTAATAGAAAATATAATATATTTAGTTGGAATAAAACTTTAGTAGGTGTAATAAACTTAAAATAAAATATGGTTTGCGGAAAACTAATTTTAATTGTTCGTTGAATTAAAAATAATAATAATGTTATTAGTTATTAAATGTATATTATTATAAAATTTATTAGTATTTTAACATAAAATACTAATTATTATGATAATATAAACACTAAGCACCCACGTGAGTTGTGCCTGACTATGAGTTAAGCTTTTAACAAAGTGGTAAGTGTTTCTTCCTGACAATTGGTATTAATCTAAGAGTGAGATTTCTAGTAGGACAATTGTTTAGGGAGAGATTGTTGCAGGTGACATCAATTGTCCCATGGTGGACTAGGTCACAATCGAATCGGGTGTTTGGACTGTTACACTCTTAAATAAAAAGAGTTGTGCCCTGACTATGAATTAAAGTTATTGACCAAGTGGTAATCGATCGATCTAACAAAAAATCATAGAATCAATTATGCTATCAACACATGATGGAAATTGATTTCAACCTCCTTTCAAATACAATGAACCGATTTTAGCACCAACATAATTAATTTCGGCCCCTATTTTAGTCTTTGATATGTCCATGACCAAGACATTCTCTCAAATCCTCATTCATGTACGGATGCTTCACTCCTTCACTCTCGTAAATCCTCACTTCCAAATATTTACAAATCCACTGAAATAAATTTACGAAACATTCACAAATTTATCCTCACATATTCACTTTAACCCTATCTTTGTTTCTGACGATGAAATAATTTGAGGGTGATTTTTGAACTTTCAATGCAATCGATTGTTCCCTTATGATGTTTTTATTTGTAAAAACTGATTTGGAGAAGAAGGAGATGATGAATTTGAGCGAATTAGAGGATGATGTTTGTGTTATTTTTTTTAAGAGATTTGAAAGTATAGTTTGGAAAAGTAAATAAATGATTTGATTGATGTAATTTATTAAAAATTAAATTTAATCGAAAGAAAAACAAAATTATCAATTACCTTTAATGTTGAAAATAATATAAAATCATATAGTTAAATTTATTTTATACACAATATTTAAATGAATAAATTAAAAAAATATTTTAAAAAAAATATAATATATTTACTTCTTCATTTTTCTTTTGATAAATAATTTAGAAATTTGAAATATTAATTATTGTTATAAGTATAATTTACCCTCAAATCATATTTTTCTAATTCCTCTCGACACTAAATCTCTTCGAGTGAACGTAATACTGAGGAACAACCGTTCCATGCACAAAAGGTGCTACATCCAGCAAATTGGATTAGTGTATTTTATCGACCCACGAAAGAATATTGTGGGTGCCAAATGGCCCAGTCCATCCTGGAAAACCCAACAGAAAAAAACTTGTGCAAAAGATGGACAAAAAAGAAACAAAGGGAGAGTGGAACAAATTGAATTACAGAGCTATCCGAAATTGTAAAGGATAACGCAAATTTGATTTGGAAGGGGAAGGAAGTTGCAGTTGCAAGGTGGAGAGTTTATTGAGAGAGAGAGAGAGAGAGAGAGAGAGAGAGAGACGTGTAGGTTCAATCTGAATGGCCACGCTTGGCTTTGGCTTTGCTACCACAAGTGTGAGTGCCGCCGCTGGTTATCGCAGGAGAAGCAACTGCAGGTGGCGCAAACCCACAATTTTGGCCGTTGGATGGGTAACTAAACCAAACCACTTCTCTTATGTCTTATGGTCTTGTCTTGCAACTTGTGTTTGAAAATTTGTTGTGCGAAGGAAGGACCCCGAAGGCGTGTTTGGTCCACCCCAAACCGGCCACCTCGCCGGGCTCGAATTTCGAAGACGCCTCGAGAGAGACGCAGAAGCCCGCGAAGCCTTCCAACGTCAAGTCCAAGAAGAGAAAGAACGCCGTCAAACCCTTCGACAAGTATTTCTTTCTCTTTCCTCTTCCTTTTGTTTTTATTCTCTAATTCTTGCATTATTCATTCGTTTTCTTCTTCTTTTTTGCATTTCTCAGTCCCGTATTGAACCCGATACTCCAGAAGAGCTCATTGAATACTTTCTTGACACTGAAGCTCAGGAGATTGAGTTTGAGATTGCGAGAATGAGACCGCGGTTCCTACTTTATCTTTAACCCTCTGTTTCCTTTTAATTTAACTCAATCACTTTCTTATGACCCATTTCTATTGACTCTGCAGATTGGATGAGGGATTCTTTGCTCAACTGAAATTCGAGTTAGGACAGCTTCGGTTCGCTGTTAACAAAACAGAGGTAACTAGTGTTTTTTCAATCTTTAAAAATGTTTGAGCTGTGCAAAACATTATCGTGTCTGCTTATTTTACACCGATTGTTCTGCAGCACATGGAGGAAAGACAGATTGAACTAGAGGCTCTAGAGAAAGCCATACAAGAAGGAATAGGTTTGTAAATAATAATAAAAAAGAAGAAGATGGTTTAGGAATTTGCCAAATATGTAAGTTCACTCCTTGTTCCTATCTTGTATGCAGAGGCCTATGATAAGATGCAAGGTCAACTCATTAAAGCCAGGGCAAGCCTAACCAAAATCTTGACATCAAAGGATGTTCAAGCAACTGTAAGTCTTGTTCGTTTTCCTTTAAGTTTGCTGGTTTTGTTGTAAGTTATGCTCACTCTAATTTGTCTTCAATGCAGTTGCTGGATATGGTTGAAAAGAATGAAATTAATAGATCTTTGTTGGCACTTCTAGATGAAAACATAGCAAATGCACATAAGGGTAATCAGGTAGGCGATAAATTTCGGAATGTTTTTCCATTTGTTAGTATAAACTGCGAGTGGAGTTCCCAATATTAAGGCCAAATAATCCTAGTATCACTCGGTTGTATTGTAACCAATATGGTAGGACCCTTCTTGGAACATTTTGATGCCACAGGCCTAGAAAAATAAGATTCAAAGCCCTCAACTCCACTAATGGACTTAGGATTGTGGGATGATTTTGTGTTGATGATGAATTTCACAATCAAACCTGTGGTGCTGTGGTGCATAAGATATTGAGATATGCTTTGTGATGAAAATATTTACATGTTAATTTCCTTGTTGCAGAAAAAGGCTGCAGAATACATGGAGAAGCTCCGGGGGTCTGTTATTAGGTACATGACAGTTTAGTGCATATAGTACTTTTCTTCCCACTTTTCTATTAATTTGTGTGAAAATTGTATTTTTGATAAATGTATCAAATAAAAAAGTACCAAACAACTGAGATGTTGCGGTAGCAACTGTAATATCTGAACTAAGAAATTGTAAATTTTGAAATACGGCCTGTGTGTATCATTCACTGAAATTTTGATGAAAAGTGATTTTAGAACCAGAATATAAACTTCCTATCTTGATTCTGCACTAGCTTGAAGGGTGGATGAACCAATTGTACTTGGTGTCAATAAAATGGGTTTACATGGGCAACTTACAATTAGTTTCTATGTGAAATTTTATCATTAATGCCGGGGTACAATTTAGTCGGTAATGTTAAATTTACTTCCTTTAATTTTCGAATGTGCATTTATTTAAACTACCCATTGAATGCGACTACATGATAAACTCTCAATGTTAGTAAGATGAGATGAAAATACTGATTAAATCGCTAGCATACAATATTGCAATGTAATCTTATTTTCCAACTACATTATCACAATGGTATCTCAGGAAGGCATATTGTTATTGTAATTTTAATTTTAATAACGAGATATAACTTTGAAAACTTGTATTAAATCTATTAGATTTAATTAGTAATTTAGTCTTTAATATTTAGGTTTTTATTTGTTCACGTGTTATTCTACAATGTTTAATTAGTAATTTAGTTTCTATATTTTTCTTTTAATTCAATTTTTTTTTACGTAAAGGTAATATTATCTATTTTTTGTCAATGTTGTCCACAACAACGTGATAATGAATCCAAAAGTCATAATTGAGTTGATGTGTCTATCTTAAATTTCAAGGAGACGATTTAAGTGATATTGTGTTGTTAAAAAAGAAGGGATTTGAGTGGGAGAAGAGGACTTTGCCTACCTCACATGGTTACCTCTTAATAACGATGTTAATGCTGATTTAAGGAAAGATACAACACTATCTCTATAAAAATATGGATATTTAATTAAAAAGAAAAATATATAAAGACCATTATAAAGATTAAATTATTTATTAAATTGACGCATGAAAACATTTTAAACGACCTTAACAAAAAGGACCTACCTCCATTCTATTTAAAGAAATTAGGTTGAATTGAGTAAAAAAATTAAAAACTAAAATATAAGAATGAAACTACTAATTAAAGTAAACTATTATAAATAGATCACTTCATTATAATAAGATTTAATATTCTTTAAAAAAATAAAAATTTGATTCTTTATTTAAGAAACTAACGATTATGAAATGTAATATAGATACTATCAATAAATGTTGATGATGTGATTATTAGGTCTTTTGAGAGAAGATTACTAAAAAGATATAAAACTAATGAAAGATGAATCCAACTCACAGTCCACATATAGGTAATTGATATTACTTTTAACTCAAAATCTTATTCTAATAATTTATGGTGCTCAACTTTATTGTTTTTACTCAATCTGGGACTTAGACTCACTTGGATTCGTAACAATCTTCTCTCAAAACCCTTACTTGTATCACCCCGCCATTCACATGTGTTCACATCATGGGACATGCTTGTCTGACCTTTAGGAAGATTTTTGATACTAAGGACTCGTTGAGCGGGTCATCACGCGAACTAGGCTCTGATACCATTGTTGGGTCATTCGAAAAAACACACTTGTCTGACCCTCCATCAAGAAGACTTTTGATACAGGGACTCGTCTGAGTCGGTCACCATACAACCAAACTCTAATACCATTATTAGATCTTTCGATAAAGAATCAAAGATGATAAATTTATGGATTTATGAGTCTTTATTCTTATATGATGTTCAATTGTAATTGTCTCCTTTCTAATCTATATAAACAATAATTTCTATAAAAGTTATTAAATACTAAAAATTTATCCGTTGCAAAAACGTATAAAAATTTGATAAAAGAAAGTATATTTAACATCAACCCGTCTTCTCATCCGGTAAAGAGCCTTCCTTAGTGGAACAAATAATTTGTGTACAAACTGATATGGAATCCAATTTGGCTTCATTTCATTAGATAATAACAAAGTTAAAAAAGAAAAAAACAAACTACACAAATTGATGAGAAAACAACTTGACTACTTCCGTAATATTTTCGGCTTTGTATACTTTTGCACAAACATAGCATAACTAAATGCAACTAAAACTTATTAGCTGAATTTTAATTTTAAAATTAAAATAAAAAATAGAATCTTTGACTGTGGTAGTGCGACAAGAGTTTTTCTAAATTTTCGAATTCGTAAAGAAACAGCCTAATAATTTTTAAAAGAAAAACGTTAAAATTATTAACGGCTCAAATGGAGACAAATGCGATTAGTTAACAACTTAAGTTTATTACCTTTTTTTTTCTCCCTAACACGAATTACTTATTGATACAATAAAGTAGCATGTAAATTCTTTTATTCACAAAAGTTGAATATAGGTATCGAGAAATTTACAATACTAAACTAACGGAAACAAATCTTTGTAATTCAAACAATATATGTTTAACTTGTGAAATAGCAATTAGCAATTATATTTCGTAAATTTCAGCACTATTTAGAATCCGAATTTTATTGTTCTATTGCATTTATTTTTGCCACGTCTATTTCTTCTTTTCTTTTCCTTTATCAATCTTTTATTTCCATTCATTTGAAGTGCTCCACGTCCCTGTACTACTATTGCGCGCCACATAATTTCGTGGGACGCAAAGAAAAAGAAAATTTCTTGGAGTTACCAGCATCTATATATAAAGAAAATTGAGCATGTAACAACACATAACCCTCCACTTACAGAATCTGCATCCTTGTACATTAGTTAGAGATGGCAACCACAGTGAAACTTGTTCCACTGTTTCTCATAAACCTTGTAATTTACATGAGTGGCACCGCACAATGTTCCATAACCAAACACTCACACCCTAACCCTGCAGAGTTCGTGAAGTCGTCGTGCAGGGCCACACGGTACCCTGTTTTGTGCGTCCACTCGCTGTTGGCCTACGCCGCCGTCATTCACCGTAGCGACCGGCAACTTGCGATGACCGCTTTGTCGGTGAGCATATCGAGGACCCGATCCTCGGCTTCGTTCCTGAAGAAGATGTCGAAAGCGAGAGGCATGAAGGGTAGGGAGTGGAGAGCGGTGCAAGATTGTGTGGAGACCGTTGGTGACAGCGTGGAGCGTCTGAAGCAATCGGTTAGGGAGTTGGGGCGAACGGGGTTGGGAGAAGACTTCGCATGGCACATGAGCAACGTCCAGACATGGGTTAGCGCCGCCCTAACCGACGACAACACTTGTCTCGACGGCTTCGCCGGTTCCGCCATGAACGGAAACGTGAAGAGTGATATAACGGAGAGGGTTGTCCACGTTGCCCAGGTCACTAGCAATGCTCTCGCCTTGGTTAATCGCTTTGCTTCCAACCACGCTACTCACTCTCCCTAATCTCTTCTTTCTCCAATCATTTTCCAACTATTTCTTAAGTTTCTTGTCTTTCTCTTTTTTCTTCCAACGTTGGAACCCACACTGTTCCCTTAGGCCTATATATTTGGTCTTAGGTTGTTTCCCTGTAATGCATGTGGATAAAATATGGGTAATATAGATTTTTCCGTGCAAGAACATCGGGGATATATATATATATATATATATATATATATATATATATATATATATATATATATATATATATATATATATATATATATATATATATATATATACGTAGAATTATACACATATATACGTATGGTGAATGGATCGAAAAACTGAACCTGTTTTCTAGATAAATCTGGTGATGATGAAGAAGCAGGAAGAGTTTCAGTGAAAATTTTGTTATTGTTCATTATTCCTTCTGCAACAGCGCGTTTTTTCATTTTTCTTTTCATCTTCGGACAATCTTGACTTTCTTTCTTCGCACTCGACTTGAGTTATAAGTTCCTCGCCACAACTTTTTCCATGCACAATCTTAACATATTACCACACTCTTTTCTTTTTTAGTTCAAAACTAAATATTAATTCTTTAATTATATATATATATATATATATATATATATATATATATATGTTAATATATATATATATATATATATATAAATGTAATATTATATAATTTAAAAAGATTTAAGTGAATTTATGTTATTTTACTTATTT
>Ga0209589_1003506_pt1 | contig 27379 bp, 17 predicted proteins | sample CowpeawhiteBW_FD_187525 | JGI IMG/M metagenome (GOLD analysis project Ga0209589, IMG submission 187525) | Root nodule microbial communities of legume samples collected from California USA - Cow pea white BW (SPAdes) (version 2) | ecosystem: Host-associated > Plants > Roots > Nodule | place: USA...
TTTTGTCTTTTTTGTTTTTTTTTTTTTTTGCATCTGCGTACGCTGCCGAAGATTCGTTCTAACTCTTAAATTTCATTTCGGCAAAGCTGCATTTTTGGTGTTGCTAAGAGCTAGATCAGGGATATGTGAATGCCCCAATTCTTAATTTTCTCGTTTTCCGTATGGATTTTGCATGGAAATGGTTGTTTCGTTAGTTGGGGGTGGCAATTGAACTTTTTTCTTTGCATTTTTGGAGCATTATTTTCCCCATTGAGTTTTACCAGTAATGTTTGTGGGGATTGTGCTTGAGAATTGTACTTGTTCTGAGAATAAAACGGATTTGATTATGTTTTGACACGATGGTTTGTTGCAGGTCTGTGCCTCCTCTTATATGTAATAACTAGTTTCTGAGAAAAAGAAAAAAAGAGAGAAGTAAATAAGAAGGACATGGATTACGAACACAACAGTTGGATTTGGGAAGGGGTAAACTACTACCCTCGCGTGTTTGGGGGTCTAATGGTTACAGCAGCCTTGCTGGGGTTGTCAACAAGCTACTTTGGTGGGATTGGTGTTCCTTATTTGTCACTGCCATGTTCTTGGTCTAATTTGGGGATTTTTCACAAGAAGAAATCTGGAAAGAGGCGCATTCGGGTTTACATGGATGGATGTTTTGATCTGATGCATTATGGCCATGCCAATGCTCTCAGACAAGCAAAGGCTCTAGGAGATGAATTGGTTGTGGGTCTCGTGAGTGATGAGGAGATCGTTGCCAATAAAGGGCCACCCGTTTTGTCTATGTCAGAGAGGTATAAAATTTGATGTTGTATTGTCTTTTCAATTCTAAAGTGATGTATTTGTGCCTCTGCTTTTGTGTTGGTGATTCTGAAAACTGGGTTATGGATTATCTTTCAGGCTTGCCCTTGTGAGTGGATTGAAATGGGTGGATGAGGTCATAACTGATGCTCCTTATGCAATTACTGAGCAATTCTTGGATCGTCTCTTTCATGAATACAAAATTGACTATGTCATACATGGTGATGATCCGTGCCTGCTTCCAGACGGAACAGATGCATATGCTGCAGCAAAGAAAGCTGGTCGTTACAAGCAAATTAAGCGTACTGAAGGAGTTTCCAGTACAGATATCGTAGGTACTAAGCTTCTATTCATATCATATCAGGATACTGTGTGAAGTTGTGGTTCTTTAGATGAAAAATATTACCACAGTTCTCTAATGTTGGGGCTTGATATCAATGTTTTTTTATGCTTCAACGACTTTTGTGAATCATTAAGCTTATAATGTGTTTGATTCTTATGCAGGAAGAATACTGTCTTCTTTAAGAGATGAAAAAAGTGGTGAAGATCATAATGGCAGTGAGGTAAAACCTCAAGAAGAAAACCCATCACAGGCTTCCCACATAGCTCAATTTCTACCAACTTCCCGACGTATTGTCCAGTTTTCAAATGGCAAGGTAATTTTGGTTGCTTGTGTCATGCCTATCTTTCAAAGAACACACATTCGGTTCACAATTTTCTCTGGTGATTTTTTAGTTGAAAATATTCCTGCTGTTTCTTTAAGAGTTACCCTAAACAATACCAATATGTATGCGGATTTACTTAATGCAACAAAAACGACTTAAATTTATGTTACAATTAAAAGTTTCACGTTGGAGGCAATTTGTCCTTTTTGTTTGTGATAATTCATGGTCACTCCATCTTATTGTAGGGTCCTGGCCCAAATGCACGTATTGTATACATTGACGGGGCTTTTGATCTCTTCCACGCAGGCCATGTTGAGGTACAGATAAATATTGAAATCAAAGCGCTCGCCATTTTATTTATTTGTTGTCTTATTTATTTTTCTGAGTTCTTTCAGATACTTAAGAAGGCTAGGGAGCTTGGAGATTTTCTTCTAGTTGGAATCCACTCAGATGAGACCGTGAGGTATATTTACTATTGAATATGAGTATTATCGAGGTGGTGTTAACGACAGATATGAAACTAACAACTTTTCTGCAGTGAGCACAGAGGAAATCACTATCCAATCATGCATCTGCATGAGCGTAGCCTTAGCGTGTTAGCTTCTCGTTATGTTGATGAAGTTATTATTGGTTCACCCTGGGAAATTACAAAGGACATGGTAAGTCTCTGATTCTACATTTTCTGGATTTCGATCAAGTAGTTTTACCAAATTTTTTTTGAATTGTTCTTGATGCATTGACTTGTGGTTTCGTGAAACTTCACCTTTTCTCTTGTAAATACAATTTTGTTTTGCTAATTTGAACCGACTGGATAGTTTCATTGTCATGAGGTCTATTTTTTTTGACACATTCATCGCTGCATATGAAGAGTTGTTGCACATAATTTGAATTCATTGGATATTTTCATTATGATGAGGTTTATTTTGGAATCAAACAGATCACCACTTTCAATATCTCACTAGTTGTGCATGGTACTGTTGCTGAGAAGTCATTAAATGTAAGTGTACCTTTAGTTTTTCAGTTCACTTGGGATACGATATCATTTTCCTATATTCACATATTGCTGAACAAGTTTTAATATGCAGTGTGAGCTAGATCCATATGAGGTCCCTAAGAGCATGGGAATATTCCGTTTACTCGAAAGCCCAAAAGATATTACTACTGCCACTGTAGCCCAAAGGATAATGGCCAATCATGAAGCTTACGTGGTAATTTCTTCAATTCAATTTTTGTTTCTCAAGATTTGACTAACCTTCAAATCTTTTTAGATATAGTTAATCTGTTATTCTAGTGTATTAGGCCAATATTGATTTTATCAAAGGTGCTGTTAATTTTAGAATTCTTCACAAGTGCATAGTTTCACCTCTCAAATAAAAATTCATCAAAAAACTATTCCACATTCCTGAATTGTACTCCAAGTGAAAAAGCCAAGAATCATGCACATACCACTGAAGCATTTGAAATTGAAACGCTTATTTGTGTGTTGAGATCAAACTGTATTGGGTTTATTGGGTTTTGCATCTTATCAGTTCCTGTTTTTGTACTAAAGAAGTTCATCCATTGGAGCTTTTTCCCCTTTTGCTTTTCCTTTCAAAACTATGATAAATGTTTCACCCTGGTTTGTTTTCTTGTCTAATGCAGAAACGCAATGCTAAGAAAAGTAGGAGTGAGCAAAGATACTATGAAGAGAAACAACATGTCTCCGGAGACTAGAGTGTATAGAAATGATCTTGCACATTAATTTGGTACTGCTCTTTAAGCTTGGCCCTGTCACAAAAATGCTACATGCAGCATGAATATATCCATACACACTTTGTGAAGGACAAATAGTGCAGGGTTTGTATGACGTAGGAATGGCCATAACTCAGGAATACCGATGTACTTTAAGGCCCTGCCATTCTGTTTTGAATTTTTTTTCCATCTCAAAGGCATCCATGTGGTTTGTTCACCAGTTTTATGCCATTTGGTTTTTCTGTGGTTGGTGTTTTTAGTGTACCCCAGTTCCAGATTCCTTACTCTCATAGTATATTATGACTGTCAGAAGCTATACCTATCACTGTCTTTCCTTTATTTATTTCTACTCTGCACAATTATTTGATTTGGTTGTGGAAAACCTGTTATATTATTTTTTATGGATGACAGCCAATAAAAGAAAAATGACAGCAGTTTTTTTTTCTCTTGTTTTTACATCTGCACCGTTCTTAGGGGCTTAAGTATGGGTATTTAGCCAAGTCTATATCAGAAAACCTGTTGATATTATGTAAAATGTTTAAGGTTACAGTAATTAAGGGAACTGATAAATGCTCCTAAAATTTAGAGAAACATCTGAGTAAAATGGCATTTATTATAAAATGGAATGAGTATTGGTCAATTTTATTTTATGAATTAGATAAGTAATTCCAATTGTGGCGGTTGTTATTAATTTAGTGAAGACTATTACAATAATTTTTTTTGTGTGCAAACTACAATTAATATAATTGAACAAGTCGATTTAATCTTTAAGGTTGCTATTTATTGTTAGTTTGATCCATAATTTAATAGTCATCACAGTTAACTGGATATTTAGCATAAAAATTAAATTGAGTAATATATATATATATATATATATATATATATATGAACTCATTAACCTGCTTTTCGGTGATATCTCTAATTAAAACTCTCCAGAAAAAATAATAATGACAATAATGATGACAGCGGTGGCCAAACGATGATAAATAGAGAATTATAGTGACAAAAACAATAACAACCACAACTAATTCTAATGGTAGTAAACATTTAACACTAGGAAACATAGGACAAAACGAGAAAGAACAAGTTTAAATGTGAAGCCTTTGAATTGTAAATGAATAGTAGACTAATTAGTAGGATAATTAGTCTTTATAATCTATCAATAAAGATATATATAATAAAATAACAATTCAATAAAATAAAGATAAGATTATTTAATATTGCTGAATAACACAATAGTACAAAAGATCGATCAATAAAAAGTTATAATGGTGATAATAATAACCACGATGATGATACAATAACAATAAACTTTTAATAATAATAACATAAATAAATGATTAAAAAACAATAAGAAGTAGTTATTACCCTATTGTGGATAATTAAAATTATAAAACTGGTGATAATGCTAACAATTATGAATTATATATATATATATATATATATATATATATATATATATGTGTGTATACAATGGTTATAATTTATTTTGTTAAATATTATTAATTTTTTAACTTCAATGAAAATTAAAATTAATCATTATTTAAAATTTTAAATCAATTTAACATTCATTCAATTTAATTCTCATTAATACATAAAATTTAATTTTTTAACCAATTATTTAAGTTTCAAATATACTTTTTAACTAACATAAAAACAAAAACATATCAAAATAATATAATCAACTCAAATATTATTATAATACAATCAACTAACATATTTAAAACAATCAAATCAATTTCAAACAATTTGGTTAAAAATCATATTTAATCTTAATTTCTTTCATAGCAATGATAATCATGTAGTGTGAAATAGCTCTAGCAATAAACGATACAAAATTACTATATGAAGCCACCTCAAGTTCCTATTACACATGGTTCTAGTGCCTTAAAAGCTAACCCTTCTTTAAAATAAACATAATGACGTTGGTAAGAAGTATCTTTCTATAAATGAGATCATTTATAATTATTCTAATTTTTATAATAACAAAAATAGAAGCAATTAGATATAAATTGTCAAAACAATAGTTAAGATATTATAAATTTAAGAGATAAAGCTAAAATAATTAAAATAGCTATTTTTAATCACATTCTAATTTCAGAAATTTAAATCTCAAAATTACAGTTTCAATTATTTAAATCTTACCGAATTTCGTGATTAAAACCGCAAGACTCAGTTTCGATTTAAAATCTCAACGGGTATCATTATGTCTGGATATAATGACTTGTTGATTGGCAGTCGTCGTTATTTCATCATCGATCTCGTGGTTTACAGTTTACACACTTCAGTTCATCCCTTTGCAGATTTAAAATCTCAACGGGTATCATTATGTCTGGATATAATGACTTGTTGATTGGCAGTCGTCGTTATTTCATCATCGATCTCGTGGTTTACAGTTTACACACTTCAGTTCATCCCTTTGCAGCAGTGCGAATTAAAATGAAAATCAATACATAGATGGCGACAAAAAAATATATACACATTCATTTTCTTTTCTTAGTGACACTTGCATGGCCACTTGCACAAGAAGCGAGAGATTCCCATAGCGCAAAAGAAAACTATAACTAACGAAAACTGTAACTAAGGGGTTCAGTCTAGTCTACTAACCCTTATCCTAAATACGGGAAAAACTTGCTTAAACATAAAAGAAGATAGTAAGTGGTAGATGTAACAAACAAATCTCAGCGGGTCCAAGAGATGGGAGTTGAGGTGTTGTGAGGAAGCTGAGGCAACAAGCAGTGTTGCTGGAATCCCTCTGTTATTCCAGAGTGCGCTGTTGGGTAGTGAATGCTTGATGTGTAAGTTTTAGGGTCACTATCAGTGTCACCTTCTTGTTCAATATCCATCATCATAGAACCCCCACCTTCTTCCGTTTCATCAGCTTCCATCAACTCAATATTTGAGTCGTCGTCAATATCATGAACATCGGAGAACTGGTAAGAAGAAGAAGGTACCCAAGGCACGAGAGCCAATTCATCATTACTCTTCTCACGTGATTGTAACCCTGTCACAACACCATCACTCTGTTTGGACAAGAGAAATTGATCTGCAATAATAATAGCAATAATTTGATCATTTATCAATTAGAATTGATGCCATTTCAATGAAGAACACTAGTAAATAAGATGAAAAAAAAATTAAGTTTTAGGTTTGACATCCTCAATTTCCGGTCAACGTGAGTCTTAGTCTCCACATTTTCAAAACGATAAAATTTTAGATATTCATGTGCCTCCATCCTAAGAAATTGGGTCGCGATCGTTCATGCACTTAATTCTAGCTGAGGATGCAATTAGACCAAAATTTCATACAATTCCGATTAAAGGACAGCAGTATGAAAGAAAAATGAATTCAATAACTACCGGCTAGAAGGATTCACGTATTACTCATAATGAATGAACTTCGCCTCTTAATCTAGCATCCCAAGTATCATAAAGAGGACGAAAATCATCTATTATAATATTGCGAACACTAAACTCATTATTATCAAAATATAGGAGTTTAGAGGAGTTTTAATTGAGAATCGAAAAACCTAAAACACATTTTATCAAATTAAATCAACGGAAGAAAACACTTACTGTTTGTAATTTCATTGATAAGGTCAGAATCGACGGTGAATGAGAAAGAGGAAGGGGAATGAGCAAGAGGTTTGAAAAGCACGAGAGCTCTCTCATCGTTAGAAGACGGTGACGGACACGGTGAAGGTGACGGCGACGGCGACGGTATTGGTTCCTCTTCTTCCACAATTGGCGGCAACTCGGCATCCTGAGACGGTGCAAACGGAATCGATTAGTATAAAAACAATTAGGTTAGTTGTAAGTAGCGAAGAAATTAAGAGAGGAAGCACTCACGAGACGGCGAATCTTGGTGGCGGGAGAAGAGAGAGGGAAATCGTCGTTAACTTCATCGACGCATCCTTTCCTTTTCAACAATCTGTGTAGCTCCATGGAGATGTGAAACTAAGGAATCGAATCGAACCAACGAGTGGAATGAGCGACGAAGATGATCGCGTGAGGTGGTGGAGAATTTGGGTATGTTGAGTAGTTGTTGGCGAAGATTGGAGGGAGTAGTATTTATGGAGTGGGGTCTAGATTTTTCTGGAATTCTCCAGTGTTTACCATTACATTCCCAAACCCACTACTTCCTAACACACGTGTTACAATCCTTCTTAATTTTATATCCTTTTCTTTTCTCGTGTTAGATAAAAACGTTAAATAATAGTTAAATTGAAAATGATAATTTCAATTGAAATATTTATCTTTAATTTTTTTTACAATCTCTCCAAATTATTAAATATTTAAAGAATAAAAACAGATTTTAAACATATACCAATTATCTTGTTTCTTAAACAACTCATCACCATCTTAACTGTATAATTATTACTTTATTGATGAGTGAGAATCTTAAAAAAATAATGTGATAATTAAATGATTTTAGTACGTGAGAATTGTTTTTAAAAGATATTTCCACTAAAATTCTAGATATTTGATGAATAAAGTGTTTTATTTTAAGTCTTTCATTAAATTTTACAACTGAATCAGTTCCCAAGATGATTTATTCTTGCTGTCACGTTATATATCCCTAAATAATTTTTATATTTTACTTTGATCTCGATTGCCTATTTATAAAATATATCAGTGATTTCAAAGTAAAACGAATTAAACTAAAAGGAGTTTTTTTTTTAAAATAAAAATTGTATTTACTTATTTTTAAAAACAACACATTTTTTTAAGGTTCTTGAACAGAATATCATGTATATTTTTCTTATTGAATTTTCCATTGTACACACTTCATTGATATTAGATTAATAAGAGACGTTAACAAAAGGTTTACCTTGGTTGAGAAAAAAAAGGAAAAGATGATAACATTATTTTTGCTGAATATGGGTGGTGTCATTTTCGTATAGAACAACCTCATGATACGACACGACTTGTTAGTAAATGTGTTGTTCTAAAATTTTACTATAATTGATTAAAGTAATTATATAAATTATAAATTTAAGTGACGTCCACATTCATGATTTTGCAACTTTTAACAAATTTTGGTCAAGAAAAAAATATAGCAAAATATGCTTTGATAACACTTGTCAAACAAATTTAAATGGCCATTCTTTCTTTTCTTCATCAAAGCAGACACCAATTCCTTTTCTAGTACGCATTAGGTAATTCCATACTACTGATAATGGAGATCTTAGGCACATATATTGCGTGTATTCGTATTAGAGATTAAAAAGACAATTAACAATAAAAAAAGGGGTCAAGGACATACCTTTACGTTTTGGGCGCTTAGTAGCCAGAAGGCAGAGTGGCTATAGATGTCATAGAGGGCTATGTTCTTTAGAGTGAATTCAATATTCAAGAAAAATGGAAAGCTTAGAGGGTGAAGGTGCTCAGGTTCATACCTTCACAAGGTCAATTTTTGACCTTCAAGTGCTCCTTTCTCTGCTCCCTCACTGGATGAAAGGCGTTACAAAAACGTGGAGCAAACTCGCTCAAATATATTGCGCCAATACAACTTATCCACTTTTCCATCATCGTATAATTACATCACTAACTCCTTATTGTTTCCTTTCCTATGTAAACTAAAGAAAATTTTGGATACATTTTTTATTCCTTATTTACCGATCGAACGATTTCTTTTATGGTTAATACTAGAAAGAGAAACATTAAAAAAAACTGATAATAACAAGGAAACACGATTCTCGAAGCTACGCATTTTGATCTGGAGTGCGCAAGAGGATAACGGACGAATAACTAAGCATGGGATACATATTGGCGTCCAGAAAGTGAGCGTACTGTTGTATAGCAATTTCTCTTCCAGGAAGGTCAGGGGTGAGGAAATCATATGGCACAGGCTTGCTGGTATCTACAAGAGGTTCCCATCTGTACCCAGGACGCTCTGGTAATGTAATTGTGAAAGGTAAATGACTCGTATTGAAAGCAACGTAGATTTCTCCCTTCACCGAGTCTACCTGTATTCAAGTTCATGCCAAATAAGGGTGTTAGTTATTTATGGAGTATCCAATAATAGAACGTTTAGGATTTAACATTCTCGCTAAGATAATTACTAGTAAATGAAAAAACTGAGATTAAAAGTTCCACTGATGCTAATCTGAGCATGTCATTGACAGCTTTGAAAGAGCGGGTATTGGTTTAAGTCCTGGAGCAGCTCAGCCTATAGTTTATACCATGTGCCAATATATAATGTTCGATTATTTGGCCCTTCAAAATAAAATTTGGGGCTAAGAGTAAATTATTCTTCACGTGTTCAAATGGTAACCAGAGATGTAGCAAACAATCATAACAGGAGTTCGTACTCAACTTGCTACATTTGTTCTGCCAGCCAATCTTAATGTCTAGAGGAGACTGCTAACCTATGAAGCTCGAACACGCCAAATGTGTCCCGTGTCCGAAACTATATTCGATTTGAAAGATATTTTTTTATCTTTGATATGATTTTAACATGAATACAACACAAAATTAATAACCACAAATCTAATGATTTTGTAAAAAACTCATAAATTTGTAAACTTATTACATAAATTTCTATTATGATGATTAAAATAAGGAACAATTCTTATATGATCAATAATTTTCACTTTTTGGAAATTAGATAGTTTTTATGTTAATTGACAATATATTAGTTGACAGTTTAAAATTGATATTATATACACATCGTGTTCTGTATCTCATACTTTTTCAATTTAATCTTATCTTTGTGTCCGTGTATTCATATCCGAGCAACATAGCTGCTAACCATAGATTCTTTGTCCTTAAGATAGAAGCACCATGTTGATTATTCCTCAACCTAGCTAGGCAAGCACATACTGCCATTGCCAGATGCTGAGTTTCTCTGGTCGACTTCAACTCATAGACTCAAGGTTTAGTTATTGGAAATACGTCCAAATTCCACATTTTCAGGCCAGGTTAAAAGAAATAGATCCCAAGATTTGATTCTTGCAGTCTTTACCATTTACAATTCTTATGCACGGCAATATGGCCAACAAAATTATCTTACCATGGTAAAAGCCACAAAACGGCTAGTATCGGACCAGTCAGGCCTTCCAGGAAAACGACCATGCCACTGCAGCCTCTCTGATGTTGGGAAGTCATCTAAGCCCAGAGATTCACATTCCCTGCAGATTATAAGGTTGGAATATGATAAAAAAGCAAAAGTCTAACGAGAAAACAATTAAACTGAAGAAGTACTTACTGGCGGAACTTAGTCACAAGGCAACAAAATCTGAAGAAGTCTGACGAGGATTCTTCCTTTTTGTCCCATTGGAAGTAATTAAGCTGCAAAAAGGTTGAAATCAATAGAATTAAAAATGTGGTGGGGTATGCATCGAAAATTTAAGTGGACAAGAGGATCACATAATTGTCATGACAATAGGTATTATTGTTTCCCCCTTTTGTGTGTCCATATTCATCGCCCATATATATCATTGGAACTCCCTGATAAGATAAACTGAAAGTCAGTAAGCAGAATTTGTGCTGCTAACATTTATATAAATAAAGAATAATTTGATCAATGTAAAAAGCCAACAGCATTAAACTACAGTAATTTCACATTTTAACTGTTTCTCCATCTGTGCATTACAAAGTCATATTATACTTAAAATCCAACTAATGACCACATTCCCCAGTTATTGAAGTAGCAAACAATACTTTATTGTACACCTTAAACGAGTCTTTATATGTGCTTCCACACCATAGAGAGATGCATAAAGCAAAACTTATTATTAACTGACACGCAACACAAAGAAGTTCTTTCAGTCCAAACAAATTTGATAAGGAACTATTCTTTTAATTGGGTCTTACCTGGGAAACCATGAGAGAGAGAAAAAAATTCCGCATTTGTCGCTTCCTCAATTTCTTCACTAAGGGACTGACAAATTCCCCCTCCTACATTAGTTATAAAAATGGAATTAACATTTAATACAAAGGTATGTCATGTAACTTTATATAAATAATCTAATACTTTGAGCATAACCAAGAAAAATTAACATTCTAAATTATTACTTTGCCCCCACTAAAAGAAAAAATACGGATCCAAAGAACCAAGAAAAAATTTGGAGAAAGATTCTAAGCAATGTTCCGAATGACGGGAGCACACTGGACAAGTTTGTCTCCGTCGTGACTTACAACAAAAGAAAGATTATATTAGCCCCATGTATCCTCTTTATTCATTTTCTGTGAACAATTTTGACCAACATATTAAAATTTATCTACATAAATCTACTATGTTCATTTCCTAACTGCTGAAGTATTGAGCTTTAGATCTTGCCATGAATATTGAAATATTAATGGCATTCATGTTGCTTAAAAAATCTTGAGATGAAGTAACAGCATTCCATGGAAGGAGAAGTAAAAGAAAATCACTTTAAATGCGACTCTGAAGCAGGTTTCTAAGCATTACCTGTCCACAGTTCCAGCTATTATTATGATTTTCTCCATCATTATTGTCTTCCCCATTTGACAAATTATGCTTGCTGTTATAGGTCACCAAATCAGCTAGCGTGAACCCGTCGTGTGCACATATAAAGTTAATACTATTCCATGGTTTTCTTCCTCCTCCCTGGACCAAAGACACAAGTAATGTAATGTCCATTACAAGAAAGAAGAAAGTACAAGAAAAGAAGATGGCAAAAAAAAGAGCTAAAGATACAAATTTAGCTGAAATTAAAACTAATATATATCAAGCAAATCCGAACAGCCAAACAAGATGTTTACTGTACAAAGTGGGAAAATAAAACAAAAAAAAGACCCATTAAAGCAATAATCACTGTGACAATAAATCAATAATAATTATCACAATTGTAAGAGTATATGTGGGACTTTATATACAAAGTAAATTATTATTATATGATGATATGAGACGTCAAATAAACCTGATATAAATTAGGACTCCCACAAAGGCATTCAGCAAATGCTCCAGCAAAGCCATCTGTACCCTTGATAAACTGGCGCACCGTGTCTCTATACTGCAAAACAATAGATAGTTGATAACTCATACACCTCACCACAAGTACACTATATAATTTACAATTTGTGGATCATGCATTACTAAGAACATATGTGACCATATTGATTAAAGAGACATAGATGGAAAGCAAAGAACTAACAATGGGGAGGGGAAGGGGAGCGGCTGGCGGCAGAGGAGCTTGTAGATGGGTGAATGCATTTGGCTAAAGGTAAACAGTCCATATATTTTGGTTAAATTCTCAACATTTTAGCTTGTGTCGAGGAAATCAATGAAATTCTCATTAAATGCATGCATAGGTAATTCCATACTACTGATAATTATAAAATATTGCAGACTGGTCTGGAGAAGAAGAGAATTCATTGTAAATTAATCATAACAAATAATTGACCACTTTTGTGCCAAGTTCATAGTCCAACATTTTATTCAAGATTGAACATTTGGAAAAGCCATGACAGTTTTGTGTGGTTTACAGTAATCCACTATTGTATAGCATATCTGTCATAAATTAAAATTGCGGAGAAATACTGAAAACAGAATATAAATTACATACAAAGTTTAATTGCATTTCAGTTGACAAGTTCATATAACTTAAAACCAGGTTATTTTCAGTAAAAATGAAACCTCATGCAATTATTCTTGCAGTTTCATTTAAATAGGCTACAGGATGCATATGATATGATGCAATAGAACAGATGCAGTTATGACCTTTGTGTCTTTTGTTATCAAGTTCAAGATGTGCTACTACATGCTTTTGTTACAGCAAAATAACAGGGTTATGAATCCAACAGTTACTTTTGTACTAACCTTCCCGTTCCATTCTGACCAAATACCCCAGTGAGGGAAGGTGCCAACTTGGTAGAGGCCTCCAGCATCCCAAGCTTCAGCTATAAGCTATATACAAGAAGAAATTAAGAAACTTGGCATGTTAGCTAACTGCTTCCAAATGATTGAAAAACTAATCTATAAAACAGATAACAATGATTACAATGACCAACAAAATGCTGAAGCATGACCAAGTCCAACGAATCGTGCTACACACTCAATATAGATGAGGTGAGGCAACAAGACAGTAAATGGCACCTAGAAGGAAACACTACTTTAAAAGGCTGTCTTTAACCTGTAAATATTCTAATTCAAAAGTGACATAAGATAATAAGGATCAACAGTGAGCACCTATTGCAAAAAAATAACACTCAATCACCTAAATCTTTGTGACCAGTTTAGCCATCTCCTTTGAAATTACTCAATCAATATATTTGTCTATTTAAATCAGCGGACTTTCACTTGTGATACTAGTTCTAAAGGTTAAGTATATTAGAATACGTACTTAGTGTTGAAATTTTTCAAAAGGGATATATTGAGGGGGTTTGATACCAATGAACCACGAGCAAACCTATATAAGACATTATGACACCACTTTTAATTAAAAACCTTTTAAACAATAGGTTTGTTGAGGATGGTGGATTTGATTTCTTGGCGCCAACTACTTGTAGGATGCGCTGAGAGTTTTACAGACTATGCAACTTCGAAAGCATGTTCCACTAGAAGGTAGTCTAGGTGTAAGGAAAACTAGTTTAATCATTGTTTGGGGAAAAGGTTCTGGGCTTAAAGAAGCATTGAAGGAAGGTTGTTGGGTTTTTTTGGATGACCATCATCTTGCTCAACAATATCTAGAGAGGTTTATTTGTACAATCCCAGATAACTTACAGAAAATCCTAATTTCCAATCCAACAGGGCCCATACTATCATTTTGGTGAAATCTGTTTATTTCTTGGAAACTACGTTAAAAAGGATTCCTTCAATTCAGATTTTACTTTGATACACTTCAAAAGTTAATTTAGAAAGCACGGAATTGGGATACAGTGTATCTCCACAAATTGATGACAAACAAAGGTACACAATTGATTGTAAAGAATTAAGTTGGAAAACCTTCACTCCACGAAGTATAGGATCGTTACTGATCAAGTCAATTAATGGTGGACTGCCTAGAGGGGTTCCAGTTGTCAACAATTCACCTTCTATTGGAGCACCAAACACATTAGTTGCATCCCAGAGACTGGTAATAAGCAATGAGAGGTAATAAGAACAGTAAGATCTATCAGTCTACAGAAATCTTTTAGAAACAATGCACTATGTATTACCTACTACTCCTGGTCATAATAGAAGCAAGATCAAAGCGAAAACCATCCACGTGCATTTCTGTAACCCAATATCTGTTGCACAAGAGAAAATTAGTAAAATATTCTATTAGCAACTTGTAATAAGCCCAAGTAAATAACAACTGAAACAAATCTGACCAGACTGTAGTAGTAAACTGAAAGAGCATAGCATCATGCACTGTATAAGGGTAAAAGATATGGCATTAAGGTAAATTACATAGGAAGTGAAATGCTAGTTGTATGACAGCAGACTCGAAAATTAATCACTAATCTAGGATCTAAATTTTATATGTTCTCTGACGCTTTAAGGAATAGTCTCTCTCTCACACACACACCCCTCTACATCTGAAATTTATGATATAAAGCATGCATGTAATTGTACACCTATGCCAAGCATGTAAATGCCCACAAGCAAAAAAGTCAACAATCTTTTAAATATCTGATTATAAATATTTGTCTTCAAATCAAGAATTGGGACATATAATAATAACAGAAAGAGTTTTGACATGTTTATAAACAAAATCCACGAGAAATATATTTCATATTTATTGTAATCATACCTTAAGCAGTCCACTATAAATTGTCGTACAACTGGATGACTGCAATTGAATGTGTTTCCACATCCAGAATAGTTATAGAACTCCCCCTGAAAATTCATAAAAGTATATCTAGTAATCTAGTTTACATTATCCGTGATACATAATTAGAATTAGAAGAAACAAAAGCTCACAAGAATAAATTAAAATAATTTGAAATTATTCATAGAGCTACAAAAACCTAATCTGCAAAATTAATTACTATCCTTAAGAAGTAAAGACGCAGACCTTAAACAAAATTTGAATTTTATTTGTCAGTTAGTAATTAAAAAATTAGAAATAATTGTACCAAGAATCCCCTTCTTATAAATATACTACCTTGTAGTGTAATATTTGAGTTCTTCCTCTTCCAACAACAACAAAAGTCTTTTCCTACTGGATGGAGAATGTTTTGAGTTATTACAAAGCTTGAAAATTTCTAACTTATGGGCCATTTATAGTAAACACGAGAAGGAAAAAGGGGGAAGGAACAGTTAATTCAGGCCAAGAGAGTCAAGGAGTTAGGGCTGACAATCAAGGCCAGTGAGTATATGAGAGAGGACAGCAGCTGGAAGAAAAAGTAGTTTGTAGAGAGAGAGAGGAAAATAACAGAAAGGACAGGTGGCATGAGAGGTGTAGAACAGGAATTCTGCTAATAATTAAGGAGGACTAAAGGAGGCGGAATAGAATGGCACGGTAGAAAGAATTTGAGGATTTCAGATGATCCAGTAGTCTTTTGACTGACTAAGGGAATTTTCCCTGTAATTTGGCAATTATCTCATTTTCCACACTATATTTCTGTTTTGTTTATCCAAGGAGAGTTCTGTTAAAGAAATTCAGTCTTAACCCCAACTTACAAGCGGAAACAGGGAGCAAAACTATTGAACTCACCTTGGGTGCTACCATGTAATAGATACTGTTGTCCACACCTCTGAAAGAAATAATGGGACCATTCTCATTCCCTTCAGCTGTATGATTGAAAACAACATCCATGATAACCTGAAGCAGTAAAATAGCAATGAAAACATAATTTCATTTAAAAATAAAAAAGAAGCAGAAAACAGTGAATGAAATGGAATCATATATATTTTTGGTGACCTCTATTCCTCGTTTGTGTGCCTCTTTGATTAGTAATTTAATTTCATTAATCCCATCACGGCCACAATTTCTTATGCCAGCAGATGAGTATCTGATCATTGGAGAGAAGAAATTGACGGTTGAATAGCCCCAAAAATTGACCCTACAACAAAGGGATATAATTAAGATAAACTCTAAGAGAAGTCAAAAAACGAATTGTAATATAAGATGACTTCGATTCCAATATAACCTGAAGTCAATCATAATAGAAGTATTCCATGAACAAAATAACTCCCTTACCTGTAGTCCCCTTGTACAGAATTGTAACTGGAGTATTCCAGCTCATTGAATTCATGACATGGCATTAGTTCAAGACAATTGACTCCAAGTTCCTGCAAAACAAATAAAACCACATGAAAACAGTTTCATATGGATTAGAAAACATTTTATATATTCATATCTGCTTTTGTCCAGTAGCGCAATATAGAGGAAAAACACATAAAGTAAAACCCCAAGTTCATGAAAAAAAATATATATTGTAGATTCAACAGCATGGGAGAATAGTATGGCTGATGAACCTAGATGAAAGTATGACTCAACCCAAAGTATAACCCTGACCCTGAGTTCAATTCAAGTGCCTTTAAAATCATGCATTGTGTTATCTCGCTGAAAAAGTACCTCTATTTCCTAAATAAAGACACAATTCTTTCCTTATACTGTTGAGGAGTTCATTACCATTATTTCAGAAATGCACAATCTATTAGATTCAACAAAAACTTCATAAAAAAAAATACTGGACTACTTTTACATAATAAAACTTCACAAGGAACTCTCCAAATTATCCTAAAAAATTATCAGAAACTTCACCTTTAAGTGGTCAAGCTTCTCCACCACACCAAGATATGTACCAGGGAACTTGGTGTTGCTCGACTCATGCTTTGTGAACCCTCGCACATGCATCTCGTATACTACAAGATCCTTTTGTGGATACTTCAGAGGCAAATCTCCTTCCCAATCAAACTAAACAAGTTGCACAAGTGAAACATAATGTTTAAAAAGTTACAGTAAAAACTAAAAACCATTAAAACAAATAAAGCACCTCATCATGATCAGAAGGTACCATGCCAGCCATCTGGGGCCAGCAGTTACCATTAGGCCCTAAAGCCCCAAACTCCCCTCTGCTTATAACTGCCTAGACAAATGAGTAATATATATGATTAGGGTCCACTCCAATAACTAAAGAAAACACAAAAGATCATCAATAGATGGAGTTTTGTTGCGCCACTCTTCAATTTGTACAAAATAATCAAAAACAAGAAGAGGCAAACTGCACAGGTACTAACTTTTGCATAAGGGTCCAACAGTATACGAGAAGAGTCATAGTAATGCCCCTCCAGAGGAGAAAACTTGCCATCAAATTTGTATCCATAAAGCATGTCACTAAAATCTCCTTTCAGGAAAACATGCCAAACACCTCCAGTCTTATTTACCAACGGATCAAGAGGAATAGACTCCGTCACTCGATTCTGCAACAAATAAACCCAAATGGTCAACAACCACAAACTCCCACCGAATTAAGTTTTCAGAAGTTTTAATATGTATTTGGATGATCCTTCGGAAACTTGATTTGGAATATTTTTAATTATTGTTATAATGAATGAATGTTCTTATTCCCGAAGCAAGTTAAGAGTACTTTTGTTACTTAAATTGCTTCAGGTTGAGACCTAGAAACGTTTCGTGGACGTCAAACAAAACATGCAAACATTTTAAAGTGATTATAGAGCATCGAACGTGAATCCACATACACAATTGGATTATTAAACTCATTCTAGGGGATCGGGAGACGGAGAGAGGAGTGACTCACATTCTGAAAATCGGAGAGAGTAAACAAACAGAGAGTGGCGGAGAGTGCATTGAGAGAGTAAATGGCGAAATTGACTCCACCGTCTCTAACGGTGGCACCGAAGGGGGAAGGGTAGCCAGTGGAAACTTGAAAGAGACTCTCCAATTGCGGTTTTTCCACCACCGCGGTTTCGGTGTCGAAAGCGCCGCCATTCCGAGCGGCGCGAGTCTTCGCCACCGAGCGAATAACGGAATCGCTCTCATGCAATTGGGAGAACCTGTTGGCGAGAGAAACTCTAACCGTGACAGCGCATTGAGGGAGGATGGCGAGAGTGGGAACAGAGAGTGAGGGCAAAGAGAAGCACTTCATTGGAGTGAATCGTTGATCAAACAGGTGCGGTGCAGGAGTTTCAAAGATGTGGAACGTGATTATGAGTACTAGTGAGAGTGAGGGATACTATGGGCATTGTTGAATTGAAATATCAACATGCTTCTTCATCGTCATCATCATCATCATTTCTTGAATACAACACATTCTCTCTGAATGCATATTCGACACCTTTTCAATTCAGACAAAGGACGTGTTTGTTCGCGCTTTCTGGTGGGCGCCACCACCTTCTTTTCTTTGCCACCGTTTGTTTGTTACTCCTTCTGCACTCTGTTCCTGAAATTATGTTTGGATTTTTGTTGGACGTGGAGTAGTTCTTATAAAGTATTTTGTGAATGACTCCTTCTTCCTAAAAATAAAAGATAATTGTGAATTATAGATTCTGTGCTAAATATATTACGATAAATATATTACGTGGAGGATTTAGATTTGTTCACACACCATGAAAAAAGTTGGAACAAATCATGCATGTGAAAGGTAAAAAAATAAAAAATAAAAAAAGCCTTTGCGAAGTATAATTACTGGAGTAAGTTTTAAATGCATTTAAAAAAAACAGGTAAGCTTGGAGGGATACCGAAACTCAATCTTGGACCTGATTGCAAGGCCATCGAAGCCCACTATTTTCGTCCTTACTGGGCTATCAGAGGCCCGTTTCTAAAATTATTGGGTGGACAAAGAAAAGGTTTAGTTGTCTTCACATCTCCTGTCACTTTTTTAAAAAGAAAATGTTTTTACAAAACTATTCCTTTTTGAAACAACACCAAGAAAAAAACTGTGAAAACTAGTTTCCATGAAATATATTTACACCACCACTGTCATTGTCATTGCAGCTGCCACCGTCACCAATGTCGCTGCTGTCAGTAAAAGAAAAAGAGAAAAATACTAAAATAACTAATTTTGGAAAGTTTTTTTTTTTGGAAAATATTTTATGTATTTCCGAAAGTTCTTTTAAGACACATGTAGGAGTATTCTAAAAAATTCATTCCGGAAGATATTGAATGTATTCCAAAATGTTGTTTCCAAAAACACATGTTCTAGAATATATTTGATGCATTGCGGAAATTATATTTTGAAAATCTTGCTTTTTGAAAATTTTATTCTGAAAAGTTTTATACCAGAAATTCAGAGAATCCTATTTTGAAAAGTCTGTTCCGGAATTAATAATCCGGAAGACTTAGCCATTTATAAAATTGATGGGTGCAGGAACCTAACTTTTAAATGCATTTAATAAATAAAAAAAAAAAAAAACTGAGCTTAGAGGGATAGCGAAACTCAATCTCGGGCCTAAGATTACAAGGCAGTCCGAGCCCACTATTTTCGTCTTTTCGAGCCTATCATAGGCCCGTTACTAATGAATGGACAAAGAGAGGGTTAAGTTGTCTTCGTATCTACTATCACTTTATTTATTTTTTAAAAGAAATTGTCTTTCACAGAACTATTGTTTTTTGAAATATCACCATGAACAAAACTGTGAAAACTAGTTTCCATGAAATATATTTACACTATTAATGTATCCACTTTACATTACAAATTACAGTACAAAACTTGAAGTATCGTACTCTCAATTTATCCTCTCTTGTTTTTATTTCAAATTACAATACAAAGTTATTCTCAATCATTTCAACTATAATCACTTTATTATATATTTAATATTTTTATCCCTCATCTCTCTCAATTTATCCTCTTTTATTTTTATTTCAAAATTGAATTTCAATAGTCTTTCTTGAAATATTATTTTATTATTACTTACTTTCTGTAGACCCAACAAATAAAATAAAACTTTTTTTATTTTTACTATTTTTCCTTTTTCTTCTTTCTTCCAATTTTTTATTATTATTTCCTCTTCCCTTCCGTGGGATCATAACTAGTATCGTGATGCGGACCAAACTGTAAAAACTGCCAAGGTCACGTCCCGGCGTTCTAGGCTAAATTATCTGAGCAAGCATCACGCGCACAGAGGCGTCTGTTGGAAACAGCACACTCCTCCGACGCTCGTGCCCTGCACGTGCCGACAAAAGTGTGGGTCGACGGTTCTACTTGCTGACACTTTGATCTCACGAATCTGTACTTGGTGAGCGTGATTCCATTTTTTACCCGACACAAACCTCTGATTTCTGCAACCTCACTGCTCCTTCTGCAGAAAACTACCACCGTTGCTTCTGCATGGCTTCACACTTTTTTATATATATATTAAAAAAATGATAACATTTCTAAATCATAGCTTTCTTATGTGTGCAAAACAAGTTTAATTCATAGCATGTGATAACAGAGTCATTGTCAATAATTAATAGTAACTTTAAACACAGAATCCTGTGCCACGTTGACATGATGTTCTCAAAATGTTGTAAAAAAGGAGGTGAGTTTGGCAAAATCTGTAGAGAAAAGAAATTTCTACACATTTAAAAAAAAATGTACTTGTGTATTGAATATGTACTTGAGTTGTACTTAATTTTGAATATTCATAAATCAAGTTATTGTTATCCGCATAAATTTAGTTCTATTTATACTTTGTCAAAACTTGGTAGATATAAATTCTTTGTTAATAAAAAGAACGTGGTCCTTGTAATCCTGAAGCATTGTTAAGTACGTTTTTACCTACTAGTTTTGTTTATTAATGACTAACAAATCTGGTTAGACAATTCTCATAAGTAATGGCTGAGTTGTTGAGTTTACCTAATGAAAATGTTTTCATATACGGATTGGACATGTAAGAAGATGTTAGGCATGTGATTTGAGAGATTATTCATCGTACCTAGAGAATAAATAAAGTTAACTTTTGAATTTGGAATTTGGAATTCGGGTGTAGGATTCTGATGTAGAGAAATTCATTATCCAGTCCTTAAGGTGATTTTTTTTTTATATGTATATATTTCTCCTACGACGTATCACATCCACTTTCATTATAGTTATGTGTTAATCATTTTGAACCATCGACTTTTATACCATTTATAACTCAAGTGATATATAAAGTTGATAAATATATATTGAGTCAAAATGAATGTAATTATAAAAATCAAGTAATCCAACCTAAAGAATATGTAGATATAAATTTTAAATAATAAAATAGGAAGTGATAGATGGGATTGGAAGAAATAAGAGAAGTTAAAGCCGTCAAAGTGGATTAGAATCCGTGGACCAACATCATTTTGGATTATATTGAGATTGTATTCAAGTTTATTTAAATTTTAATCTAAAATATAATTTCTGACTTAAGAAAAAAATTAAATTTTTTTAATTAATTGTATTCAAGTTTATTTAAATTTTAATCTAAAATATAATTTATGACTTAAAAAAATTAATAATTTTTTTAATTAAGTGTGCTAGTGAGCCAATTCATTTAACTCACCAACCCGTAATGAAATAAACCGAATTTAAATTTCTAACTCGTTAATAAATAAATCGAATTAAATTTGACCCATTAAATAATCAATTCGTAATAAATCGAGTTGAACCAGGACGACCAATCCATTTTAACAGCTATGGGAGAAGTGCGTTGAGCGGTTGAAAACGGTAGGTAAAGAATATTTTAATGGTTATGATTGGTAAGTGTTGAGAGAGTAAGAAGAGTGATTTGCGGCAAGGGATCCGTAAGCTGCGATGCGATAAAAAAAAAAAAAAAGAAAAGGAAAAAAAGTAAGGTTTAAGGAAGAGAAAAGTGAATGTGGAGAGAAGAGCGGTTGAAGAAATCACGGGTGTAGTGTCCCAATCTTCATGTGAGTGGTTAGTAACTAATCTGCATCACACCCATGTGAAGTGACTCAGAAGACTTGACCGGTAAAACTATTTTTTTAACTTTTAAATTGTTTTCGTATATAAATAGTAACTGTTCTTCTTGGTTTGCGCACAAGCAATAAATAAATTTTATAGAAATTGATGTGATAAGAAAAAGAAAAGAGAATATAATAATGTGTTGTGAAAATGCATGAGATGTGATGGAAGAGGAGAGAGAGAGCATACGGAAAAGTACTACGGCGTTCTCCCACAAACTCCGCCCTCTGCTGCACTAACTTTTTTTGCTTTGTACGGTCACAACTTTCTACTTTGTTTTTCGTTTTTCATTTAACTATACTTAAACAATATATTTACTTATTATTATTTAGACATTTTTGTTTAACATTTATAATATTATTTATTCTCAATTTAAATATTCAAATTATTAAAAAGGTTTGACTTAGTATTACATAATTTATTCTTCTGAACTTTCATCGACAATATGTATGTTATTAGTATGTTTTGTTAATAAATAAAACCATAATTAGTGGTGCGTACTAATGCCAAACTTAAATAGTAAGATATTTACATTTGAAATAATAGATTATATTATTAATTGATTAGTTGATTTTATTTTGGATTGTACATATGTTTCTAATATAATGGTTGACTTACATGTTTATACATGAAATTATAAAATACTATTATTTTATTATTATTATTTCCGTTGAGCAAGTATAGATACAAATATAGATAATACTTAATTTTTTTTTATTGGAATGGAGATGAACACATACACATATTCCTCTCACATTCTTATATCTGCTATAACACTCGGTTTAAATTATATAAATTATACACTTTCTATATTTTTTATTTTAATTATTTAGTTTGTCAACAAATTTATTCATATTCATATGATAATTTCCTTTCTTACCATTATTTATGTGTAATTGTATTTAAATAATACAATAAATATTTTTTATGTTTCGTATTTAAATATTTTTACTACTTTTTTAATATTTTTATTTAACATGTATTTTTTACATAAAAATGTCTAATTCTTGATATAAGTGTTTAAACGTTTCATTATTATAAAAACTTTATCTTTATTTTCTTATGGAGAATGTTAACTAGGACCCTAAGGACACTAGTTAAGATATAATTAAGTATAATTAATGATGTTTCATTTTATCTGGACATAGAAAACTATAATAGTTAATTTTACTAATTAATTATATTATAAATTCATATAACATAATTTTCAAAAGACAAAAATACTCTTTTAAAATTTGTAAGTAACATCTCTCTTATACAATACTAGCGCCTGTGTGTACGCATTTTTTACATATGCATGATATTATATTAGCAGGTGATGATATTGTAATATTATTAAGTTAATATGTAAAATAAAATTATATTTATTAAAATAAAATGAAATATATCAAAAAAGATAAGAAAATAATTGTTGATAAATAAGAAAAAAGAGAAGAAGAAAAAGAGATAGACGATTTAAAAAAAAATATATAAAAATAACGGTCAATTTTCAAAAATTTAATAAATAATTATATTATAAATGGTAAAATTGAAATTTTAAAATGTGTACACAAAAAAGATAATTCTCTTTATATTATATATATATATATATATATATATATATATATATATATATATATATATATATATATATATATATACACACACTTCCTATATGTTCTTAATTTTAATTGTTTGGTTTATCATGAGCTTTATTTATATCTCCATGATAATTTTCCTTCTTACATAACGTTTGTACAAATGTGTTTAAATAATGTATGTCAATTAAATATTTGTTATGTCTCATATTTTAATATTTTTATTATTTTTTATATTTTATTCAATGTGTATTTTTTTCACATAAAAATATTTAACTCTCTATGTAAGTGTTCAATATCATAAACATTTCATTAATATAGAAACCTTATATTTTTTTCTTGTTATTACACTTCTTTTAATCTCTTAAGAACTTTGTCGATATTTCAAAAGTTTTGTTATATTTATTAGATATTTTTTATCTTATAATATTGTTGATCATTCATTTATTTTTCTTTATACGATTTTCTTCACTACTTTGTCATTTTTTCTAAAACATATTTAATATTTTTTAAAATAATTTTATTTGTTGTTTATCTATATTATGTAGAATACTTTTTTTGTATTTTTTTATATGATTATTTTTATTTTCTAAATCATTATCACAAGTGTAATTCTATCATTTTAATTGTATAAATAAAAATTTTTGTTATTGATTACTCCTTCTGTCTCACATTTTAAATTTAAGAAAAAAATGGAATGAACTAATTTCATCAGTATCTAATTAATAATTAATTATTTGTTTTAATCATTTTCTAAAATAATTATTATCTCCGTCTAAATTAAACTAATGTGTTTTTAAAACATAATGCATTTATTACTATTCTTAATTCGTATAAAAGAAAATTTTAATTGTAATTTTATATAAAAGCTAAAATTATAGTTTCGACTTTTGTTTTCCATAATTTCAGTACCTTATGTAATTATTTAAAAAAAAAAAACAGGCTAATTGAGTGTATTTTTTTTAATAACTTTAAAATTAAAATTTACTGTCTAGTACCAACATTGTATGATGATGATATGATATCTCAATTTATAACATATATATGATATTAGGTATGAACCGATATTCAAAATCTATAGTCAATTTATCAAATCTTAAATTGATTGATTTTTAACACCTTTTATATTGTCGCTGCTAGGTCATTTTAAAGAAAAATTTGGAAAAAGTGAATATTAATTTGAGTATCAAGTAAATATAATGTAAAGAAATTTGGAAGTAAAATTTGTGTATGATAAAAAAAATTTAAAGATTAAATTTATTAAATTATAATTTTATTCTCATAATTAAAATATTATTATTATTATTATTGTTATTGTTATTGTTGTTGTTTTAATTTTAAAAAAATGATGGACGGTGTTGAACTGTTTTTTCCACTTCATTATTTCATTCATACAATGATGAAAATTTTCCAATCTCCTTCAAATTCATCATGGCAAATTACCACTAATTTTTAGAAATAAATTAATTTTGTTGATCTCTGTTCTCCTCTCTAACCCTTTTAAACAGAAAATATCCAGAATCAATAAAAAAATTAGAGATAGTTCAATGTTTTTTTATAAATTCTTAACTTTAGCAAGAATAAAAAACTAAAAAATAACATATATGATAAATTTGTGTTGTGGTGCAAATGTTTTCTCCCAAAATAACTGTTTAACCCTAAAGTGGTTTTATTCAATCACTTTCATTAAAGAAAGGTACCCATAATGAAATTTTGATGATTTTATTCAACCAATAAGTCACTTAAAGAAAATATTTATCATGAAATTGAAGATGGAATAGAACTATATAAGGGAATGTTGTTAGTGATCATATAAAACTACAAATAAAGCTACAAACAAGAGTTTGAATTCAACACGTACTTAGTAGACAATAAGATTCAATGAAAACGAATGTTATGTTTGTGGTACTTTTAAACCCGAAATATCGAGTTATTAAGTGTAATTTAGTATATTTTTAGTTATTTTTATTCATATGTATTATTTTACTTTTATATGGTATTGAATTAAAATACCTGTTAATTTAATCTTCAACTTATTGTATAACATATATATTTTTGATTGAGATAATTTGTAAGTAAAAGAATTGGTTTTAAGTTTATTTGTAGAAATTGTGCTTTTGATGTAGGCCATGGAAGACTGTTTGTAAAGAAAGTTTTAAGAGAGAAAAATGCACGTGAAATAAAGAGAAAGTAAGGGATTTGGGAGTCTATTGAATAAATTATTATTTTAATTTTATATCAAATATCTAATTGTTTAAAATAATATTTTTTATTTGATTTTTAATTCTAAATATTTTTTATGATTAATAAATAATAATTTTAAGATTTTTTATTTTTAAATATATTTTAAATAAAAACTGTTTATATTTAAAAATATATATTTCAAAACAATTTTGACATTATATTGACAAATAATTTATCAATCTTTATTAACTCAACCAAACCAAAACAGTTACATACATTAATAAAAGTTCAATATTTTTTTATAAATCAAATAACCTCATTTTCATATCCCATTTTCTCTAAATTGATGGTAAACTAAATAATGTATACGCGGAGTTGAATATTTTAAATATAGAAATCTTTAAAAAATTACAAATAATTTAAAAACTAAAAGTAAAAGGTTATATAAAAAAACAAAAACCCAAAAACGGCAAAGTGTACCAAATAAAATTATAATTAAACCAGAATTAAATTACATTTACCACGGAATAGGAAGGAAGTGGAAGATAGCTTATTTTAAACTCGATAACTTATATGCAAATTATTAATTATTTTGTTACAATGTAATTAATAATTTATTAAAGTGGCTTTTGAATCAATAAAAGCACAAGAAAATAAAATATCAGGAGTTAATTTTTTTGAGTGCATTGGTGATACATAATGTTATATCACAATACTCAATTTGAATCTCGCTAAATAACGGAAAAAAGTCACTGACATGTGGCGATAATTAATTAATAAGTTTTTTTAATTTAATGAATAATTAATTTTGTGATTGAAATAAATAAATAAAAATTAGTCCTATGAATGTGTGAATTATTATGTTATGGGGAAGATAAAGGCACTTAAGAGAAGTAAATGGGTATTGGGTTGGGTTAGGAAAAACACAATCATTCTCTTAAGCAGAGAATCGGTTCACACTCATTACTCTCACACTATTTTATCCCTCTCACTCGCTTCAAAACTCTTTACAACTCAAAAACCAAAACCTTCTCAAATCTTCTTCTTCTTCATCTTCTTCTTCATTCACCCTTCTCCAATGGCGGGTGTTATGAATAAGAAGGTCGACAAGATTCGGCAAATCGTGCGTCTCAAACACCTCATGTCGCGGTGGAAGCAAATGAGCCTCCGCCGCCGCTCCGAGGACCCTTCCTCCACGCGCCGCCCTCCCTCCGGGTTCACCTTCGTCTACGTCGGCCCCGAACGCACGCGCTTCGCTATCCCCGCGCGTTTCCTCAACCTCCCCGTCTTCGAGGGCCTCCTCAAACAAACCGAGGAACAGTTCGGACTCCGAGGTAACGGCGGTTTGGTCCTCCCTTGCCAAGTCCCCTTTTTCTCTAACGTCGTTAAATTTCTCCACAAGGACGAACACAAGTACGGAAAACTCTCTCTTCAAGACTTCCTCAACTTGGTCTCCGATGCTGACGTTTCCGATTCCTGTAAGGAAAACGTCGTCGTTTTCACCCCTCTGCTGCAGAAAGCAGAGGTTTGACGTCCCCTTTTTCCTTTTCTTTTTCTCATTGTTAGAATCTGAATTTGTAAATGAACAACTACCCAGGAATCTTTTTTCTTTTCCTTTTTTTTTTTTAATTGGTTTTTT
>Ga0209589_1003510_pt1 | contig 27369 bp, 20 predicted proteins | sample CowpeawhiteBW_FD_187525 | JGI IMG/M metagenome (GOLD analysis project Ga0209589, IMG submission 187525) | Root nodule microbial communities of legume samples collected from California USA - Cow pea white BW (SPAdes) (version 2) | ecosystem: Host-associated > Plants > Roots > Nodule | place: USA...
GTGTTTAACTTTGTCTTTTCTATCCAATGTGGGACTTTTTGACTCACACTTGGACTATTCCCAACATCTCCCCTCAAGGGTGAGTCCCTTGTTTTTTTCTTTTTTTCATATGGTATATTTCCCTTCAGGTGTGTATGAGTGACCCCTTTGGTTATGGTTATGCGGTCAGTCACTCCGAACCATCGGCTCTGATACCACTGATAGGTTATATTTTTTCATATATGATATGGGTTATGGTTCTGATACCACTTGATATGTTATATTTTTTCATATATGATATGGGTTATGGTTCTGATACCACTGATAGATTATATATATTTCATATAGGTTATGGTTATAGTCATTGAGAGATTGTGGTTCTATATGGTTATATGACATTAGTCTTACACATATAAGACCTTAGACACCACTTTTACACCAAAACCTTAAGGCAATGTTGTTATGGGCCTTTATTCTTATATAGTGTTTAACTTTGTCTTTTCTATCCAATGTGGGACTTTGACTCACACTTGGACTATTCCCAACAATCAGACAGTTTTGTTTCCAAACATCGTCGTTGATATTTTCCACAGCTTCTGGTTCCCATAAGTTGCACTCTTTAACCATGAAGCCATTTGACATTTTGGTGATAGATGAGGCTGCACAGCTTAAAGAAAGTGAATCAATAATACCTCTTTTACTTCCAGGCATAAAACAAGCCATTCTTGTTGGCGATGAGCTTCAACTGCCATCAATGGTTAGAAGTAATGTATGTAATCACTATCAAGCATGTATTATTTTTTCTATCACAGAATTGTTCCTCCTCCCAAATGCTCATTTATTTCTAATAATTTCTTTTGTAATTAATTTTTGTGTACAAGGTTTCTAAGGAAGCTGGTTTTGGGAGGAGCTTATTTGAAAGATTGAGTTCATTAGGTTACCCAAAGTCTCTCCTTAAGGTGCAGCATAGGATGCACCCACAAATAAGTTCTTTCCCAATTTCTTATTTCTATTCCAACCAAATTCAGGATGCACCAAATGTGGAAAGATATGACTTTGGGAAGAAATACCTCCCAGGGCCAATGTTTGGTCCTTATTCTTTTATAAATGTAGTTGGAGGTAAAGAACAATTTGATGATGAAGGAAGGAGCTACAAAAATTTAGCAGAGGTCGCAGTTGTCATGAAAATACTGAAAAATCTGCACAAAGGTTTGTTCTTCTATTAATATCTTCGGCAGTAATTTCTAAGTTTTTTCTTGCTTTTTTATTATTCCTCCTGTATTTGGTGCTACTCCTTAGATGGCAATACAACAACACGTCTTTTCAGAAGAACATCTGATATATTTAATTGAAAGAAGTTCAAGTCTAATTAAAAGGATTTATACGGTTTATTCAATCGTTATACTTGATTAAAGGTCTCCCTATCTACGAAATTCTACTTTTCCAGGCAGTATTACCTGAAGTTAATAATTTGATTCACCTTAGTGTGAAAAGATTAACTTTATTATTTTCACTTGTATATTCACGAATACAAGTAGACAGAAACAGAAAACAGAAAGACAGTGGTTTACAATCCATGATGTCTGAATTTGAATAAAGGGCTACCTTTTCTTTGATGCAGCATGGTTGACCTCAAAGCAGGAATTCAGCATTGGTATTGTGACTCCCTATGCTGGCCAAGTTGCTGCAATTCAGGAGAAACTTGGAAAGATTTATGAAAGTCATGATGGATTTAATGTTGTTGTGATGTCGGTTGATGGTTTTCAAGGAGGGGAGAAAGATATAATTATGTTATCAACTGTAAGAACAAGCAGTAGATCATCTCTTGAGTTCATTTCCTCTCCGCAGAGGACTAATGTTGCTCTTACAAGGGCTAGGTACATCTTCTGCTATTAACTTTTCTATTTATTGCAGTCTAAATTACTTGTTTCTTATAGGGTATCTTATTAACTGAAAAACTGCATTTGGTTTGATATCTTGCAGGCACTGCTTGTGGATTTTGGGGAATGAATGGGCGATTACAAACAATGAAAATGTTTGGAAGGCTATAGTGCTTGATGCCAAGAACCGTAAGTGCTTCTTTAACGCCAACCAAGACGAGGAAATGGCGAAAGCTATATTGGATTCCAAGAAAGAGGCAGATCAGTTTGATGATTTGCTTGATACAAATAGTGTCCTGTTCAGAAGCAAATTATGGAAGGTATATTATCCTCGACTTATTTTTTATACTCGTTCTTTTATTAACTTCTGATTGTTCACTGATACTTCTACAATTCTCACATTTTTCTTCTTGGATTGCACTGGTAATGAGTTGTTAGCAACTTATCCAATGTTTATTTTCATAATTATATCTTACTGCACAAAAGCATTTCCTGAAGTAATCGATGTTTGATATTTGATAACTCATTAAAAGATTGTTGAAATAAATCCCTGATATTTGGTCCAAGTTGACATTGCTGCCAATGTACGTATCTGCAGGTTTATTTTAGTGACAAATTCCTGAGGTCATTCAAACGGCTAAAATCTGAAGTGACCAAGAATAGGGTTATCAACCTTCTTGAAAGGCTTTCCGGTGGATGGAGGCCGAAATGGAGTAATGTGGATTTGTGTTGTGAAAATTCAAGTCATATTTTGAAAAGGTTTAAGGTTGAAAATAACTATGTTATTTGTTCAATAGAAATAGTCAAAGGTTCAAGGTATATTCAGGTTTTGAAGATATGGAACATATTGCCTTTAGATGATATCCAACAGCTGGCGAAACGCCTTGACAATGAGTTCAAAAGATACACTAATGAATATATTAGGATGTGCAAAAAGAAAGGAACAAATAACCTTCGGTGAGTGCTTTCAATTACATTATTTTAGAAACATTTAAGCTCTTATTGCATTAACTGATAAGGAGAATGGTCTTTTCTCCTTGTGAACAGGGACATGGAGTTTCCATTGAATTGGCCACTTTCAGCCAATATCCAAAAATATGAGAATGATTTTAATAATGCAAATGATGGAAACGCTAATGGCAATGATACAAGTGAAGCTGACAAAAGAAGGGCTGAGTATGAAGAGTGTACGTTGTTGATGAAGTACTGTTCAATCTCGAGAGGTTATAGGCTTCATGGCCAAGAGAGTTTACAAGTGGATCTTCCATACGAGGTAACTGATGAGCAGCGAAACATCATTCTCTTCTCAAAGAGTACATTTGTACTAGGTCGTAGTGGTACAGGAAAAACCACTGTTTTGATTACTAAGCTTATTCAAAACGAAATATTGCACCGTAAGGGAGTTCAACAGTTCAACGGATCTGAGACTGAGAGACCAGTCCTTAGACAGCTATTTGTAACGTTGAGTGCTGGACTATGCCGGAAGGTCCAACATCATGTTTCCCTTTCGAAAAGGTATGTAGATTTTTTCATAATACTATATCCTTTGACAACATATTGTTTTATACTTTATTTATAAAGGTATAAAATGATGTTGGAGAGTATGTATATTGTAATAAAGGCTTCTAGGTATAGACCCTTTTATCAGATTGTAGCTTATATATAACGTTATGATTTTTTAAACTTTCAACTAAAGTAGAAAATTATAAGTATCACGAGTTTCATATACAAAAGAGTTTTGATATATGCTGTATGATCTGTAGGGAAACGCTATTACCTGACCATAGACCATATATGTTTTTTCTAATGCTTTTTTGTGTGGTAAACATTGTAATAATATTAAATGTTGGGTCAATCATGTTATCTATTTGATTTTATTTCTAGGAAAGATGAGTTCCAGAAGGTATTTTATTGGCCCTCACATACTTTCATTGAACTGAATTAAGCAGCCCTCACATACTAAAGTTTGATTTTTGATGCACCACACAGGTCCTTAGGTGAAGGAAGCCCTATAGCTGAAAGTACTGCAGAACAATTTGAGAATATCCCAGATTCCTTTGATGGTCTTTCCTATGATTTATATCCGCTTGTGATAACATTTCGTAAATTTTTGCTGATGCTAGATGGTACATTGGGAAATTCTTATTTTGATAGATTTCATAATATGAACCTTGGTTCAAGGTTGGATGCATCGGAAACCCTAATGATGAAGGAAGTGAATTATGAAAGGTTTGAGTCATTATATTGGCCGCACTTCAAAGTCCAGCTGCGTAAAAAACTGGATTCTTATCTAGTGTTTACTGGAATAATGTCACACATAAAAGGTGGTACAAGAACGATCGAGCATGGTATGTTAAGCAGGGAGGAATACTGTGATGTATCTGAAAACCGAACTTCAGGTCTGAGCACAGAGACAAGAGTTATGATATATGATATATTTCAAAACTATGAAAAGAAGAAGATGCAATATGGTGATTTTGATTTGGGTGATATAGTGATTGATCTTCACAGTAGACTGAGGGATCAGAGATACAAGGGTGATCAAATGAATTTTGTGTACATAGATGAAGTGCAAGATCTGACAATGGCTCAGATTGCTTTATTTAGATATATTTGCAGGAATATAGAAGAAGGTTTTGTTTTCTGTGGAGATACAGCACAGACTGTGGGGAGGGGCATTGATTTCCGATTCCAAGATGTAAGATCCATTTTCTACAAGAAGTTTTTTTTAGAATCCGAGAGCTGGAATCATGACAAAAGAAAGGGGAAAGGACGAATTTCAGATATTTTTGTACTGAGTAAGAACTTTTGCACCAATGCTGAGGTTCTGCAGTTGTCACAAAGTATCATTGAACTTCTTCATCATTTCTTTCCTCATTCTATAGACATGTTGAAAGAAGAGACTGGTTTGAGAGTAGGGAAAATCCCACTTGTGATTCGATCAAGAAATGATGCAAATTCACTTCTGAAAGCTTTTGGACAAAGTAGATGCAAGGGTGTAATTTTGGTGAGAGATAATTTAGCACGAGAAGAAGTGCTTCGAGTTGCTGGAAAAGAAGCTCTTGTTTTAACCGTTTTGGAGTGCAAGGGTCTTGAATTTGAGGTTGGTGTCACCATAGAACTTGATTGGTTTTACTCCTGTTTTTTCTTACTCTGTTTTTCTAATGGTTTCTTTCTGGTTATCTCAGGATGTGTTGCTGTATAACTTCTTTACATCTTCACCTCTGCAAAGGAGATGGAGGGTGATATTTGACTATATGAAGGAACATCATGTAGGAACACAAACCTACTCTCGAGGATATTTTGATCAAGATTCAAATCAAAGTGTTTTGTGCTCAGAACTGAAGCAACTATATGTTGGTGTTACTCGTACGAGGAGTAGACTTTGGATTTATGAGGATGCAGAAGAGTTCTCTACACCTATGTTTGACTTCTGGAAAATGAAGAATCTTGTCCAATTCCAATAGCTGACTGAGCTAAGTCACATCGAAGAGGTCCAGTTTTTTATGTTTTGATTATTGAGGATATGCATGTAGCTTTCATAGATGAGGAAAGCTTCTTTTGTTGTAAAATCCTTTATCGTGCAAGATTTACCAAATTTCTACCATGTATGAATCTAAGAAGAAGACGACAAGTAAACAATGGACCTCTAATATTGTTTTGCTTATAAATCCTATTTTCTTTGACTACAACTAAGTAGGGCACGTGCACTAACCAAAGCACCTAACACACTCTTGCACCTAAAATTAAATTGAGAATCAACCACCATTCCGAACTTGTCAAATTGTTATGTAAAACCACGTACTTTTCTAGTATGTTGATAATATTTATTTAATATATTTTTTTATAATTAAATTAGTTTTTAAGAAATCTTTCTATTTCAGAAATATTTTCCAGACATTTTGCTATCTATACATAAAAAAAGAAAAATAATAAATTCCTCTATACACCATATTTGTTACATGTGTCTTCAATATATAAATAACTCAATTGCACCACCTTGTAATCTTCAATTGTACACAACATGGCTTTTTATGCATTCTTTCTCAGAGAACTTGGTGTTGGGGTTCTGATCTTCTTCATATCACACCTTTTCATTCGATCAATCCTCAGAAATTCTGTTCGTCTACCACCAGGCCCAAGAGGATGGCCAGTTCTCGGGGTTCTACCACTTTTGGGCACCATGCCTCATGTCACACTCACAAACATGGGCAAGAAATATGGGCCTATCATGTTCCTCAAAATGGGCACTTGTGACACTGTGGTAGCCTCAAGCCCGGATGCAGCCCAAGCATTCCTGAAGGCCTTGGACCATAATTTCCTAAACAGGCCCACTATTGCTGGGGCAACCCACTTGGGGTACAATGCACAAGACCTAGTTTTTGCAAACTATGGAAGCAAATGGAAGCTCCTTAGGAAGCTAGCCAACCAACACATGCTTGGTGGGAGGGCCCTCAATGATTGGGCACATGTGAGAGCAAGTGAGGTGAAACACATGCTAAAAGCCATGCATGAGTGTGCCAAAGAAGGGGAATTAATAGTGGTTAGTGATTTGTTAAGTTGTGCAATCACTAATATGGTGAGCCAAGTTGTTCTTAGCCAGAGAATATTTTCAAACAAAGGGTTGGAGTCTAAGGAGTTTAAGGAGATGGTGGTGGAATTCATGACAATTTCTGGTGTGAACATTGGTGATTTTGTACCTTGCATTGGTTGGATGGACTTGCAAGGTGTGGTGGGAAAGATGAAAAGGTTGCATAAAAGGTTTGATGTGTTTTTGAGCAAGATTATTGAGGAGCATGTGAAGTCTTCTCATGAACGTATAGGGAAACCAGATTTTCTTGATATTGTGATGAACACTGGAGAAGATCCTTCTCAAGAGAGATTGAGTTTCTCCAACATCAAGGCTCTATTATTGGTACATCTCTCTTTTTCCTTCTCTAATGCTTTAGTTTTCCTTTTTCAAAGTTTATTGACACAAGTTTAAATCTGTTTTTAAACCATGCAAAGTTTATTACTAAAATGAATGATCACTAATATGTATACATTAAATTATAACAAAAGCCCTTAAATTAAATTGAAAAATAATTGAAAACTATTTTTTCCAGTTAACTTCGAATATAATTAACTTTTACAAAATTTCCAGTTAAGTCCAGTATATGATATATAATTTTTCGGAATATAGAAATTTTATCTTATCACTTTTATAAATTTTAGTATAATTAAGCTTTGGTCTTGCTGGCAACCATCAACGTAGGTTTTGGTTAAAAATACGAGTCAGTTGTTGTTGCTTGTGATAAACTTTATATCTCCGATAAAATAATAATAAAAAACTTAGGGTAGGTTAAGGAATTGTAAAAAGTAGTCGAACATATAGTTGTCACATATATAGATGGTCATAATTCACAATAAATAATTGCAAGTTAAAGTAAGGAAAATGATTTTTGACTACTAAATTTTAACAACTTTCTCTTACAACTTTAGGTAGTATTTTATAAATGGTTCTCCATTTTTTCATTCTTAATATTCTAAAATCACTTAGAAAATGACATATCATGTTATAAGAGAAAGTTGTCAAAATTTAGTAGTCAAAATATCATTGTCCTTAAAATAATTGTTTCCATATATAATCAAATTCCAGATTAAAGCCAAGAAAAGCGATATTTTTCCAAAATTCAATAGTTTCACTTTTATAATTACTTTTACACCTAATTATAAGCAATGGCGGACCTTGATCAATAATTTTGGGGAAGCCAAAATAATATACTCAAAATTCAAAATTTATATATTTAATTATTGTCAGTAATATAATAAAAATAAAAATAAAAGTAAATAAATAATTTAGTATAACCGTACCTACACAAGAAATCACACATATACAAAGGATTGTCATTCGTTCTTTCAGATTTTTTAACTCATCAATAATTAAATCAAAACTAAATTTTTTAACTATTTGTTTTTCAATGTAAATATAAACATGTTCTAAAGAATTAGTATAAAGCATGTTCCTCTAATTGAACAATATGATCATTTGTATCATGATTCAGGATACGTAAAGATATGATATTAAATTTAAATTGTTTTCATCGTCACGAAAAACTTTCTTTTTATCACTTTAAAAAATAAATATATTTTTCTATTCTTCATCAATATATCTATTTCTTTTTTAAGTTTAAGAATAAAAAATAATTTATCATAATTTAATTAAAAAATAAAAACTTAAGAGTCACTAAAAGAAAAAAAAATCAATGACAATCAAGTTTCAATTAAAAGATAGTTATGAAAAAATACATAGTAATACTTTTTCTCCCATAATTATAAAAGAAATGAATATAAGACTCATGTGATAAAAAATAATGTTAACTATTGAACAAATATTTTAGTATTAAGTAATATAAGAGAATTGCGTTTTTTCTTCATGAATGAAAAAGAACAGATGAGAAATAAAAGTAAAAATAATAAATTTGGATTTAAGTTTTTTTTTCAAAACAGAAAAAAAAATGTGAGAGTATGAAACCAGTTGTGAAAAACTTAAAAATAAAATGAGAAAGAAAATAAAAAATATTTTAATAATTTTTTTTATTTTTCATTACATTTAATTTTATGTTTTATTATTTATTAATATTAAATATTACGTCTTATAAAATAAATAGAAAGATACCTAATTTATATTCTATCAATTTTTAATATATGTTGCATAAAATTTAAAAAATGAAAAAAATGAAAAAAATTAATAAATATATATATATATATATATATATATATATAATATAATATAAAAAAAATAAAAAATTAAGAAGGGGCATGCCCTTCCCTGCCACAATAAAGCTCCACCACTGATTATAAGAATTTGGTTGCTGTCTAGCCTTTGACACATTCTTTGCAAATGGATTTATCTCCATGTAAATACACACCAAACTATATTGCATTGATCACTATGATTTTAATAACTATTTCTAAGGAATACCTTATGCCTAGAACTTATTAATTTGAACTATGCCTATGGAATCAACATTCACGTAACCAGACTGCACCTGAAATTGTTTTTCACGTAACATTTAAGAATCCCAACACTTTAATCTACTCAACCTTCCTTTTATAAACCATTCCGTTTTAGAAAAAAAAAAACAATAAATAAATAGTATACCAAAACTTCTTTAGTTTGGTATTCAAAATCCTATTAACATATGCAATTTTTTTGCATCTTCTATTATATATACATATATATATATATATATATATATATATATATATATATATATATATATATATATATAAACTTGAAAGATATATGTAATCAAATTTCTGATATTATATAGAAAAGAATTATTGAATCAAGATGTATTATTTAAGAAAATTAATAATTATATACCAGCGAAATATATTAACAAATTAAATAGAAAAAACAAAAATAACTAATTGTATATACTATTTAGAACATCTGAAAATTAAATAATTTATTATATATAATACTTATAATACGTAATTATATTTTATCAATTTTTGAATGAGATGATTCACTGTACAAAGTTTATGGTGTGTGTGCTTGTTTCTAATAATTTTCTTAAGCAGATGTGTATAAAAAGATTTTTTATAGAAAATGTTGTATAGCCAAGATATTGATTTGAATTAACCTAAGCACAAATGTAAATAAAGATTTTGTTTGTGATTATAGCTGTGAGTTTCTTTTTTTGGTTGTAATGATAAGACGTATGTTTTGGTGTGAAGAATCTGTTCACTGCAGGCACAGACACATCAACAAGCATCATAGAATGGGCACTAGCTGAAATGTTGAAAAACCCTAATATTTTGATTAGGGCACAGAGAGAGATGGATGAAGTAATAGGAAGGGAAAGAGTCGTTGTTGAATCTGACCTACCCAAATTACCATACCTTGAAGCAATCTGCAAGGAGACATATAGGATGCACCCATCTACACCTCTCAGTGTTCCCAGAGTGGCCACTGAAGCATGCAATGTTAATGGATACTACATCCCCAAGAACACAAGGCTCAATGTTAACATATGGGCCATTGGGAGAGACCCCAATGTCTGGTCAAATCCATTAGAGTTCAATCCAGAGAGGTTTCTCAGAGGGAAGAGTGCAAAACTCGATCCTACAGGAGTTCATTTTGAGTTGATTCCCTTTGGGGCTGGAAGAAGGATTTGTGCAGGCTATAGAATGGCTATTGTGGTGATTCAGTACATTTTGGGCACTTTGCTGCATTCTTTTGACTGGAAGTTACCAAATGGTCAAGAGTTAAACATGGATGAAGCCTTTGGACTCACTTTGCAAAAGGAAGTGCCTCTCTCAGCCATTATTAGCCCTCGTTTGATCTCAGATGTTTATGTTTGATACCATGCATATATGCATAACATAACTCTCTTTATATGTACGTATTATATTTCAGCTCAGACATTTCGACCATTTCATAAAGTTACAAAATAAGATGTTATATGAAGTTAATTACGGCTTGCGAATCAGTATGTACCAAAATATCACATATCTCATGTCATACATCATTTACATTTATAAGGTTAAAGTAGGTTCTAACCAAGTTAACAAGATCTATACAATATACAGCCATTTTGTTACAGAGAGATAGGAGGAGAATTTACTTCAAATTTTTCCTTTCTCTAAGTACGTTATTTTGATTCTCTTCTTTATAATTATAAGAAATTCATACTTAATATAATCCATACGCAATTTTCATGTTTTATAGTGTTTCCTTCCTGGATTTGTTTTTACCTATAACAATATATATAAAATTCAATAAACTATATGAAACCTAGCACAAACTATTCATGCCTAATATTGAAAAGGAGATAATCCAGAAACAAACACCCTTTTTTTAGTTCCTAATTTTGCGAGCCGCAATACAGTACAGGACATGTTACAAGCCTTGACATGTAAGGAAAAAGAAAAAGTAAAAAAAAAAAGAGGTTAATCAACCAATCACCTATTGTGTCAACATTTCGCAAAGATTAGTTTATGTTCTTCCCCTTTCCCTCATTTCTTTCAGCGTTTTTGTTTCTACCCTTATCCCATTCATTCCTCAACTTTATCCCTCCCAACCAACAAACCTATGATGCAATGCTTTCAAGATCATTATTCTTTCATTCACCCATCAGCGTCTCCACCATGGAAAACAAACCACAGGGTTGAAACAGACCAACCCTTAGAGTCACCCCACTATGTATAATTTGAATCACGCCTCTTCCTTGTTGCAGCATCTGTATTTCCTTTTCTCATCATTGCCACGAACTCATCATAGTTAATTAGCCCATCCTGTGTAACATCACAGTTTCCTCATAATTATCAACCATGTTAACAATTATAATGATGAAGTTAATTACGTGTTAATAATTTCCTCATGACCACTTCCTATTTTTTCTTCCACTTATAATAATAATGAAGTTAATTACGTGTAGCACTTACATTATCTCCATCAACTTCTACAAGGATTTCCTTGATGTCCCTTCCATCATGCATGTTAAACTCACGGAGAGCTTGTTCTAGTTCTTCTGTGGTAATGAACCTAATTTGGTGGCATGTAAATCACATCAGAACCTTTACTTATAACAAACCAAGTACTTCACTTAGGGTTGACATGAATATATGTATGCATGTATATACATCTTCAATTTATCTGTGAGTTTTTTTTACTGTTCTTCTCTTGTATCTTTAAAATATATTAATATATTTCAACATCAGTGTATTTTGTAGAAACAAAGGAGTACAACACCAAAAAACTTAATAAAGAATTTGAACTTGAATTCTTACCCGCTATTATCTTTATCGAAGTATTGGAAAGCTGTGTAAAGATGTTCTTCTCTGTTCATTCTGTTCATCTGCATCGTTGCCGTGATGAACTCGTCGTAATCTATGGTTCCATTGCCATCAGCATCAGCCTGTAATTTGTTGAAGAGTGAGAATTTTTATCTGTGTAAATGATTGTGATCTGGGTGTACTATAAGAATTGGTGCTATGATGTTTTGGTTGCGTGAAAAATTGGAGTGGAGAGAAGAATAACTTACAGCTTCCATCAACTGCTTAACTTCTTGTTCTGAAAGCTTTGTTCCTTGCTTTGCAAGCCCTTGTTTGAGCTCTTCAATTGTGATGGTTCCACTATTGTCGGTGTCCATGCCCTTGAACATTTCCTTCAACCCCATGATTTCTTCTTCTGATAGACACCCAGCAATGACCTATTCATTCGTAAACTTTAACGTTATTTTTGCTTTCTTCCTGCACTATGCAATGTGGAGCAAGAGAAATGTGCTGACTAATAAAAACAAGTTGGTAAAATTCATTATTCTATTAGTTGATATAGAATTTCTAAACAATAATATCTAAAGGTAGAAAAGAAGAATAAATATCCTGTAAATGCTTGATATTAGCTACTTTACTTATACTTAAAAAAGAAATTATCTTCATAAGAATTAGGGCAGAATAAGAAGTACCCTTAGAGCAACTTTCTTGAATTGGTTCATTGCTCTGAACTGTTTGAGCCTATTCAGTACAGCATTGTCAAGTGGTTTATCAGGTGCTTCTCCATCCTCCTTGATCCATGGATGATCTGTTGTTACACGACAATTTCATTGATTTAGTTAGTGAATCACGAAGTTGTAAATGAATGCAAGAGATTTTAGAGAAAAGGCATTGAAAGTGAAGCAACAAGCAGCGAAAAATATATGCTTACCTAGAACTTGTGCTGCTGTAAATCTTTCTTTGGGATCTGAATTCAACATGTTGCTTACAAGATCCTTTGCTGAAGGTGAAATTGAAGGCCATGGATCGCTTGTAAAATCAACGTGGCCTCTTAGGATGGCATTGAATATACCATGTTCCGATTCTGGCAAACCAAATCACTTTTTCAGTTCAAAACACCATAGATGTAGAAAAAAAAATGAGGACTAAATCAACAATTTAGTATTTGAAATCGTGATTTTTTGCCATCACAATCTTCCGATTTAACAAAAAAAAAAAATCCCAATACTGTATATCATATAATGTCCTTAAATTAAACACTTAATGATGTGTTTTTCTAATTCTTAAATCTATTTTAATATTATTATTATTCAATTATTTTAATTAATTACAGTTTGAAATTGTAACTTTAAAGTAGTAGATTTTGTATGTTCTGCAATGACCTGAGAAGTATTATGACAGTGGTTTTTCGTAATTTGAATTGGTAATTATAGATCGTTATACCAGAAGAAAAACACGTGCATTGTTTAAGATAATGTTTTGCATAAAGTGGTATGTTTGAAAAGAAAAATGAGAACACAGACCTGCCCAAAATGGAGGAACACCACATAGAAGAATGTATAGCATGACACCAACACTCCATATGTCAACTTCTGGCCCATATTTCCTCTTCAAAACCTCAGGAGCAATGTAATATGCACTTCCGACAATGTCTTTGAACATTTCTCCTGTTAAAGAAAAAAGATGCGAATATTAAAACATAAATACGTACGAAGAATCAAGATTCTGAAATGCAGAAAAAGTTGGAGAAAGAGAAGAAAAGATAAACCTTCTTTGAAGAAAACGGATAGACCAAAATCCGTGGCCTTGAGGGGTGCATTTTCATCCTTGCTCAACAAGAGGAAATTCTCAGGCTTAAGATCTCTGTGAATGACACCCATGGAATGGAAGGTGTGAACAATCTGGACAATGGTTCTGAGCAAAGAAGCTGCAGCACGTTCAGTGTAATGGCCCTTGGCAATGATACGATCGAAAAGTTCACCACCAGCACAAAGCTCCATGACCAAATGCACCGATTGTTTATCCTCATAGGCACCTTTAAGTTCCACAATGTTGGGTTGGCCCGAGAGGTGGTGCAAGATTTGCACCTCTCTTCTCACGTCCTCTATGTCCTCCTTGCTCACAAGCTTCCTCTTGGCAATGGTTTTGCATGCAAATTGTTCACCAGTTACTTTGTCCGTGCACAAATGCGTCACACCAAACTGCCCTCTCCCTAGCTCCTTCCCAATGGTGTACGTTGCTCTCACGTCCTCCATCGGCCGCTCCAGGACAGGGCCCATGGCGCCCGGTTTTGAGGATTTCGAAGGAGGTGACGTGACCGTAGGTGGCGGCGCCGATGCCGGTGGGGTGGTAGCGGTGGCGCCAGCGTTATCCTCGCCATTATTTTTGTTGTTGCTGTCTGAACGCATGCTATTTTGATGGTTGGTTTCTCCCTTGTCATCAGCGGCGTCGCTGTCGGCCGGGCCATCGGCAGCGTTGCCCGAGCAACAGTTGCCCATGGTGAGGAACGGAGGGAGCAAAACCAAAACAGTTCCGATAAGTTTTCAAGAGTGAGAGAGAGAGAAGGTGCGTTTGCGAGAGAGAGATATATAAGGAGGAATGATGGGAAGGGTGGTGATTAATTATTGGGTTTTCGAGTTGAAAGATAGATTGCTAATTAGGAGAGAGGAATGGCTAAAACAAAATAATAATAAAAAATTTAAAATTAAAATTAAAGAGTCAAAATGGAAAATAAAAAACAAAAAAGAAAGTTCAAAGAAAAGTTGATGAAATTAGGGGAAGGCATTTGACAGTGAGAGAGAATGTAGGAAGGTTAGAGGGTTCATTTTGAAGGAGTCTTTGCCGTGTCTATTACGTGTTATGGTTAGGGTTTATTGAGACAAGGGTAAAGAGAATTTTTCGGAGGGAAAATAAAAATTAAATGGGCGTCTATTTATATTTCTTAAATAAAAAACCTTGATTAATCATCAGATGTTAAACATTAATTGTAGAGGATAATCCATACATAAAAAATGTCATTCAACCTCATCATGATGAGTAAAACACTGTTCAATCACATCCACTATACTAAACTTAGAAGCCCATCTTGTTAAATTAATATTTTTTTTTAGCTGTAATATAGGTGTGTATTGGATGAGATGTTGTTATCACAGCAAGCAAAGGCAACACAAGTAGTTCTCAATTTTCAGCCAAAAATAGTGGGAAAGCTCCAAGGAGGGTGGAGAAAAAGAGAAAAGAAAAATAGGAAGATTCCGTTGTGATAAAAATCGAATACGTATATTAAGAGATTTATAATTATTATAATTCTCATCGTTATTTCTATTTGCCATTTATATAATTACATGTTGGAAGAACATATAAAGATGTACAAAGCGAAATGTTAAGAACATTGCTAAAAAAAAATAAGTAAACTAGCACTAAATTATTCATTTACGTCTAGATTCAATATTTATTTTTTAAATGATGGAAATGTCTTACATTATACGTGGGAGAAAGAAAAGGGAGAACAAAGTTTAGTCTTACATTAACACCAAATACTCATGTCACTAAATTGATGTGACTTGAAAATAATAGATATAAAATAATTGATGACATTTTTTGTAAAATACTATAAATTTATTTTTTCTAAATAACATTAAATTCCAATTTTTTTGTTTTCAAAAGAACTAGAAACCACTTTCTTTCTTTCTCTCAACTTCATCTCCTCCGTCTCCATGTTTGAATCTCCATTCCTCATTGCATCTTTGTTCGTTTGTAAAACTGAGACCCTAGGGTTGTTTCTCGCAGCAAGACCTTCAATTTCTATTGATTAGTTTCTTATTTGGGGTAAGTCAATTCTCTCACCTTTTTTGTTTCATTTATGGTTCATGCAAGTTTTGCTTGCTTACATATGTCTTTTTGGTTCCATCTTATCTCTCTTCTAATCAGTGACTTTGTGGGCACGCTCAAATTATTTTTGGTTGTCTTAGGTCAAGATTGAACTTTCATGAGTTCAAAGGTGCCTTTGTGGTTCTTAGAGTTCGAATCTATCTTCAAAGGTGAGGAAAACTAAAACTTCAGTTATTATGTGACGAATTTTGTGTGGGTATTTTTAATTATTTATTTGGAATGAATGTTGGTTTCTGTAATTTGTAGCTTTAATGTGTGAGTGTAATTTAGTCAGTGTGAGTATGAGATGAAAAATCCATAAATTTTCATGTTTTAATATGTATGTGTTAGAAAATTGGGACTTTCTATAGTATGAACTGCATATGTGGTAATGTTGGTTGGTTTGAATTCTTTGACACGAAATTAGTGAATTTTTATCTTGTACACTAGTTCATGGAAGAGATTATGCCGTGGTTATTTTGGTCTTTTGGCTTCGGTTTTACACCCAAGGCATATGCTGGCCAGGTAAAAAAATGATATGTTTATGCCTCGATTATGAACCAAGGCATATGCGAGGGTTACTACCTTGATTCTAAAGGGAATCGAGGCCTAATGTCCATCGCAAATTAAAAAAAAGTACTTTCTGACTCAACAACAACATGACACGTAGTCATGATCCTTGTACACATACATGCACCAACCACAGTGTGCCACATCATCATCTTCAACCTTCTCCCAAATAAGAAACCCTAGCCACCATTCAAACCCTAAATGCCGCTAGTGTGTCGTTACCACCATCTTCAACCACCGCATCAAGGCGAAACAACTTCACGATGCCTTCATTCATCTCGTCGGTGATGCAGAACAACCTCTCTTCACCACCATATATGAATAGAAAACGTGAACCCACCCACGATTGAAGCAACATGAGCCAAATCGCGACTTCGACACACACATCGACGTTTGAAACCCACATGAGGGTTTTACGATTAGAAAAAGGAAAAGCACATACCTACAAGCGGGATTGAACGACGACAATAGAGGCGGCTTCACAACCTCTACGGCGACAACAATGGAGGAGGCACGTGTGATAGAGGAGGCCCGCTCAATGACGGACTAGTGGTGGAAAGACGAAACTACAACTGCGTGGAAGAAGGAATCTCCACGTTTTGCAAAAATGGCGTTCGAAAATGAAAGAAAGAAAAATGGTCGCTACTTCACGCGAGAAAGACGAACAATGGCGCAATTTCTTTTAAACCCAAAGAAGGCTTATTGCCTCGGCTGATTTTAAACCGAGGCATAAACATCTATTTGCCTCAATTAGATGTGACTCGAGGCATATTCCACTCGAAAAGCAATCCAATATGCCTGGTTAAAATAGACCCGAGGCATAAACATTTATCTGCCTCGATTAGAGGTGACCCGAGGCATAAAAATCTGCCACCAGTTTAAAAATATCAAACACCAGTGCAGTAAGGGCTTTTGGCCCCGATTGTTTTTTATATTATGTCCTGATTCCATGTACTTTTTAAATCCAACTTCTAATGTATGTATTTTATTCTCATGTATATATTATATTTTGTTTTCTTTGATGTCTTATAAATCATGTAAAGTACACGATTTAAATTGTTAAGTTATTTAATTTAATTTAATCAAATTAATTAAAATGTAAAGTATTGGATAGTTATAAAATATTTAAAAAACATTTAAATATCTTTTAATCATCATGAAATCTGGGTTAAGATCTTATTGCATTCCTATAAAAATTTGACAGTTTTCGATTCCCAATAATGACTGCATAATTGACCATGCAACGCAACGTATATTATATTTACTTCAAAAACAAAATTTTATGAAATTTTCTTTCCTAATTTGCTAATATATCAATAAACAGACTCTGAACAAAGAGTCATGATTTTAATGCTCCACCATTTCAACACGAAATGATCATTACTTGTTCTTGCATTCCCAAACCATTTTATTTGAAGTTGACACTGAAACGTCATATTCCTGAAATCCCTAGATTATGTACGAATATAAATTTATTTAAATACAATATTTCATGTCTTATTTTAATAATTTTTTTACTATTCTATATTTAATTTATATTTATTTAAGTTGTTAACAAAATTATTAAATTTTATTTTAACAAAAATGTAATATCACGTACGTGGCATTTTTTTCCAACCTTCTTAAAACCAAACCAGGTCTCACCTCTTTCTCTTCCTTTCCTCTTAGCCTTTTATCTTTCTCTCAAACTTTTATTCTTCTCTCTTCCACCATCAATGTCTGTCCTCCATCCCTCATACTGATTTTTTTCTTCTCAAATTGGTAACACCTTTTCTTCGTTTTTTCGTCATTCTACTATATTTCTCTGTTGGATGTATGTTTGGCTCTTAGATTCATGGGCACCGTGAATAACACAAAAAATGTTTCAACTTTTATGTGATTTTTAGTTCTTCCACTCTATTTAACAACTTTTTTTTGTTGTATTTCTCTTTTCGATTTTTTTATCTCTAACTTACTTTCCTTTGTTTTATTTTTGTGTTGGATTGAATTTTTGCTCTCAGTTTCATGAGTATAGTGAAGAACACGAAAAATGTAATAATTTTTTTTTTGTTTTTTTGTTCTTCTACAATTTTTAACTACTTCTCTTTGTTGTATTTGATTTTTTGCTCTCAGATATACTTTTTTTTGGCTTGATGTTTTACTCTCAGATTCATGAGCATAGTGAAGATCATGAAAAAAGTAATAACTTTTTTGTGTTTTTTTGTTATTATACCATATTTAAGTACTTTTCTGTGTTTTAATTTTGTGTTGAATGTATGTTTTGCTCTCACATTTATGATTACGATGAAGAAGACCAAAAAGGTCACATTTTTTTGTTGTCTTTCATTTTTGTTCTTTTTCTCTATGATTTTGTTTACTTTTATAATATTTAACTAATTTACTTTGTTTTATTTCTCTATTGGATTGTATTTTGCTCTCAGATTAATGAATACTTTGTGGAACACTACAATGGTAAGAACTTCTCTTCTTTAACTATATTTAATTACTTACGTAGGTTGTATTTCTGTGTTGTATTGATGTTTTACTCTCAAATTGATTAATACCGCGTGGAACACCAGAAATGTATGAGCTTTCCTTTTTCTCACCAATTTTTTGTTCTTATATCATATGCAAATGCAAGATTCATCAAAAAGGTCAAAGCTTTTATGCGAAATGTTCCAATGTACTTATGAAGAACAAAAAAAAAAGGTCAAACCTGTTCAATCAATTGTTATCTGTGAAATGATTTACATTTTTTAAACTTGTATCCAAGGTCGAATATTTCATTTTTACTACTTCATTCATTTAAATTATTTATCAACGTTCATAACATTCTCCACTCTTTAAAGGATTTCAATGAAAGATTGTTAAAAGGATCTCTATGTAATTTGTTAGTTCCCAATGAAATTCAATAAATTTGAACCATCATGAGAAATTGTTGTGACTGTTAGAATACCTATCATTATCATATTGTCTTTCTATTTTATATATATATATATATATATATATATATATATATACTCCTAATGGGAACTAAATTTTCTACTTCATTATCCATCTTCTTCTATGTGCCTAATATTTTTCTCTCTTACCAATCTTCTTCTCTTACAATTCTTCTATTCACCATGGAATCCATACAAACTCCACAATCCATACGTTATGGTGAAGTTATGGCAGGAATCATTACGATGTTTTTCAAATACGAGGTGCTTGCTTATCTTTAATTACATTATCATAATTGACCATCAATTTGCCTATTATTTGTTTTGAATTCTTTTCTTTTACAAGGCATTTGGACACATTGATCGAATATTCCTAATACATATTCCAAATGAGATCGATTCACAGTGGTCCGTTGGTGATGATGACCTTAATGTTCACCAGGTTACATACAACATGGATATTCATAATCCAATGATTACCCAATGTTGGGTGTAAGGCTCGGGAAAATTAATTAATTAAATAATTGATTAATTAATAAATGCGGGTAGAAGGCGTCTTTATGATATTAATTGTTGTTTAATGTGATGTGGAAAAGTACTAGCTTATGTGGTTGAGAGTACTTTGATTGTATGAAAGGACTTGAGTTCGAGTCCTATGTATGCCAATTATGTGTTGTTGTTTTATTATTGATTTTAAAGATGTGTATGATGATGTGATTGGTATTGTAAACTTATGTTGATTTATGTATATCACCAAATGTGGTTTGGCATAGTGGTTATGCTTTGTTCTTGTGAGTGGGAGTTCACGGGTTCAAACCTTGGTGGGCAAAGAATAAGCTTTATTTTTGCTAACTAATAGTTGTGGTATGAATGTGAAGGGGTAAAGAGAAGCCTAGCAGAATGGGGCAGCCAAGGGGTTTGGGAGAGTGAATTGAGTTTTGAATCAAGGGGGTTCTATCTTCACAATTGTTGAGCACTCAATCCAGGTTAGGGGAACTGTAATTTTTTTATAATTTTGGTCACATTGTATGCTGAGATACTGTCCTATTGGTATGTTTTCCTATCAAATTTCGGGTTCCCCATGAGAGGGATTTGGGATTGGTATGTGGGTATATGGTTATATTGGTATTTTACCTAAATTTATGTTTATGATGGATGTTGCATTAGGTACGCTGCCCTTGTGAAAATGTGAGGGCTGGGGGATGGTATTGCATTCTAATTATATTGTATGTTTGTTGCAATTGGTATGAGTTGCCTTGGTACGAAGTGAATTGTGAATTTGATGTTGGTAGTTATTGTTGCGTGCGTGATCAGAGTAGGAGTCTGCAATTCTCGCTCAGGCGAGCCAGGCTCGCCTAGGCGAGATTAGTAGAGACTCATATCTTGTTGCCTCACGAGCTTCTCGCTCAGGCGAAGAGGATGGCTTTTGAGCGACACCAACTCTCGCTCAGGCGAGTGAGGTTCGCCTGAGCGAGATAGTGAAGGAGTTGCGCGTGTTGAGCGCGATTTCTCGTTCAGGCGAGAGTTTTGTGTGTTTTAAGCGACCTAGGGTCTCGCCCAGGCGAGATGGCCTCGCCTAAGTGAGATGTCTTGGTCATGTTTTGGAGTTTTGTGTGTGTTTCAGCCCAGGCGAGTTTAAAATGTGTTTTTAGGCGAGAAATGATCTCGCCTAAGCGAGATAACTTGATGTTGTTGTTGTTTTAAGCTCGCTCAAGCGAGGTGAGCTAGCTTAAGCGAGGTTGAGGGCTTGGCTTGGGCGAGAGGTCCCTGGCTTAAGCGAGTTTATATGAATTACTATGTTTTTATGTGCTTGTGGGTGTGTCTTGGCTGTTTATACCAAGCTAGATTGTATATGCATGTGGTGTGATGTTTGGGTTTGAAGGACTAAGTCCAATAGGGATCTGGGATGTGCTCGGTGGTTGGACACATGATGGGCATGGAACTGGTTGAGTTCCCGTCGGCTACCAATGGGCGAGGAGTCCTTGGTATGGTGATTGCATGTGTCGGGCGCACGATGGGAAAGGGACTGTGATGTTCCCGTCGGCTACTATTGGGCGAGGAGTCCATAGTATGGTGATTGCGTGCGTGCCAGGGTCCAAGTGATGAGACTTGGATGTTTATACTACAGGCGAGGAGTCTATAGGGCAGGACTATGAGCGGGATAGGCTCATAGGGTTGGACCACGAAATAGTTAGTTTCGTGGGAGCACATGGAAGTCCCAAGACCTAGTTCATGCATATGACTCATGAAGGACTATGAGATCATGGTTGGGTGATTTGGAAATTATGGATTTTGTACTTATATGATTTGGGTGGGGAAGCATATTTATTTCATATATATCTATTTATGTTTTATCGTGCATAGCTCATCCTATCTGTGTGTGTGTGGCGATGATCGGATATCTTGTTATCTGAGAGCAGATGATTTGACAGGTGAGCCAGGAGACGCTTAGACTCGGAGTGTGGGCTAGCTTTGGGATTTTTATACATGTATTATTATTATTTCGGTTTTTGAGATAATTATGTAAACCTTTGGGAGCCATGTGATTATTGTTTTAGTTTTATAAATTGTGGACTCCTGATTTTATGACTTATATATTAAAGTTTTAAATTTCCCGTGTTTTTGGGAAATAGTTTATATCAAATGTGATATTTATTTCATTTCAAATTTTATTTATTAAAAATTAGTAATATCCCTTAGGGATGTTACACTGGGAATCTTTAAGATCCTTTTATGGTAGTAAGTCAGATAAACTATTTGTGTTATTCTATGTTGGAAATTGTTATTTTAGAATCTACTTCTCTAGACGTTCTGTAGACTCCCAAATCCAATCCAACTTCCTAAATAATATTGTCATCTGTCGTCCTTTGACTATGTCAAGTTGAATTCACTTCAAAGTTAAACTCACACAATATTATTGTGAAGCCAACCACTTGGTTAGCTATTTTATTCTATTATCTTTCTATCCATTATTTTTAAATCAACTTTCATAATTAATAAGTAATATTTATTTGTCGTCTTTTTGTAGTATTTGAGAAAAGACTTTGCCAGTTATTATCACAATAGTGGACTTTCGAATATTGTGCTACATGGACCTGTAGGAGAAGTTGAATGTAAGTTGCTAATAACACCAACATCTGTCAAGATAAGAGGTGACTGGAAGAAGTTTTGTGCACTTCATGATCTATGTACTGATAACCTAGTCGTGATGTCAAAGTGCTATATAATTTAATTTTTTTTAATATATTTAATTTGTAATTTTGAAGTTTTAATATATGTACTTGATTATCATCTATATTTTTAGTGTTTTTTTTATATTTAATTTCATCTAATTTTCGTTCGGTCCATGATTTAAATTGTTAACTTATTTCATGAAGTTAATGAAAAACATAAGTATTGAATGAAATCAACAAAACCTTTAAATCTCTTTTAATAATTATAAGATTTAGGTTAAGATTTTCTATTCCTATAAAAATAAGTAGATTTTCGCTTCCAAGAGTGTCTGCAAAATTTATATTTCAACGCAATGAATATTATATTTATTTCGATAAATAAATTTAATGATTTATTTATTACTTATTTGGTAATTTAATCACTCCACCATTCTAGCACGAAATCATTATTTTAGGTTCTCTTATTCCCAAACCATTTTATTTCGACTTCCCAAACCCAAATCTATTTATGTTTATACTGTAACATCTTCTTTGAACCTATTACACTTTCAACTAAATAATAATCATTGAACTGCTGCATTTCTAACACGAAATCATTATTACACTTCTCGCATTCCCGAACCTTTTTAATTCAACTTCAGACCGAAATGTCCGATTCATTAAATACTTATATTATGAACGAAAATCACTTTATCTCGCCTTCTCTGGTCCCATTACATTCTTTGGAAGCATATTCTTTTTTGAATATTGCATTATCAGAGACTATGACACTTTCTTCTTCTTCTTATTCTTCAATCATCACCACGACAACATATATGGAATAACAAAGGTAAACACTTATTTTCCTTATCCATTTTTTTGCGCTTCTACCTCATTTAACTTCTCATGTTTTTATTTTTTTTCTGTGATGAATTGATGCATGAGATGGATGATCTTATTCAACAAAGTTATGACCTTTTCTTCAACTATACAATCTCTTCTCCTCTTCGATCTTGCTTCTCACCATATTTTTCATAATCTGATTAAAAGAAGAAAGTTTAAGGCTTTTCTTCTTCTGTCGGATGTTGCTTCTTAACTCTATTTTTTTTAAATTATTTTTATTTAATATACTATTATTATTAAAAGAAATATTTATGAAGATAATTAGTCTCTTTTGAAGTTAATTTAATGAAAAAAATTAAAGTATTCTTCACATATTCTTCAATTACAATTTGTTTATCTTTTAAAAATGTAATAATTTTTTTAAACTTTCGACCTTAATATACTTTTCCAAATATTATTAAAAAACTATTTTTTTCAATACCACTGTTTTTATCTATTTTTTATGAATGATTTTTAAATTGTTATTAGATTCAAAGTTTGCAATTGATTAATTGTTGATATGACCTTTGATCGTTTTCCAACAGGTACAAACGTATACATCACAGGAATAGTTTATACTCTCTCACGAAATTCAATTTTAACTTTTTTGTTGAACTCTTTCTTTACTGAAATTTGCATACTGCATTTTCATATTTCAATTTCATTGGCATACAGTGTCAGACTTCTTCTTCTTCAACTATTATCTGCAGAAAGGTATGAGCCAAAGTTATATACTATAAAGATCTCTTATATTCTCATCTACTTTTTTTTCTTGAATCATTATGGTTTTAGTTTTTCATTTCAATTTGAATTACCATTCTTTTTTGTTGATGAATCAAATGATGGATGAAATGTTCTTTAAATTTTTTACAGCATTAGGGTTTTTGCATGTTTTTAATAAATATGAATTATTATTGTTTTACAGTTTTCATTCAACATAATATTTTTTCAATGATTTTCACTTATCATTTATTAACGATTTATGTTATTGTTATTTCCTTAATGGCTGGAAAAGAACTTTTTTATTAAGAAGTTTTTTTTTTTTGTTTATAATAATCATGACAACTACACAATCCATACTTGGTTCACAATCCATACTTGAAATACAAGGGAGGTTTCTTTTCTATTTTCATTAAAGACCATATTTGTTCATAGTCATGGACTGTAATTATTTTTGCTTTTTCTTTTATTCTGAAGCTTATTTTTTTCTAGGATTTTGGCTACGTAAATAGACTATGTGTAATGTATAAACATTCTTATTGATCTTATTGAATCTTTCAATTTGTGCGATATTTATTGATTGTTAAATAGGTACCAAAAGCTTTTTTACCAAAATTCCACCATTTTGTTTCTAACCTTGGTGCATAGATTTTATTTTAGTTCCTTATTTTATTTGATTATTCATTCAATTAATAAAAGTAATAGTTACTTTTTAATTACTTTTTGGTTACATATTGATGAAGACTTTAAAAAACAAAATCTTTTAACGTAATAGTTATGTTTTAGTATTCCAATGTATATCATAATTTAGAGTGCTCAAGAAATTTCTTTCATCTCCCACGAATTGTGCAGATAATTAATGCCATGTCAATTCGTCTGTGTTGACTTTTCAAATATATTTTGCTTGGCTTCGTTAACAAGATTTTATCACTATTAGCCATATTTGACCAATGCTTTTCGGCATATGTACTATTCTGAAGGTATGCCCTACATGTATTTTTGTTTTAGAACTAGGGTTTATGGCTTTCTTTTATGTTCACAAATGGCTTTCATCTGTTCAGAAAATTTTTGGCTAGAAAGCATTGCTTTTTCCATGTAAGTTAGATTGCTCTTTCGTACATGATATTTCTTTCAATTTTTTTTCAATACAATATTTGCAAATGCTCAGTTTTTTCAGAATTGTATTTCAATGACCACTTTAAAGAGTTTTATAAAATGTCTTTCTACCTATTTATAAATAGTTTTGTTTTCGTCTATTTGTATAAAACATAAGATACTTTTTGACATCTATAGTTTTCACAGAACCGTGATACTGCCTATTTTACAACTTTAGGTCAAAACTAACAATTTCCATTAATAGGTTATGCGTATGACTACCTAATAGGTGACCCTTTTTGAATTATAGTCTTCCCATAAGGTTTTCTTCTATAATTTAAATTCAGTTGTCAAATTTATGTTAGTAGTATTTCTAAAGTTATACACTTTCTACCCTAATAAAAGCTGTTTTGTCTTCTTTTACCCAGTTTCCAAATCCACATTTATCGTACGGATTAAGTTCAACTTCAACTTCAACTATACTAATATATTTTTAAAATACTATAATTCTATATATTTTTATTCTATATTAAATATTTTAGAATTTAGATTTATATTGTAGATAGTCTGTCTTCTATTTATATTCAATTTAAGACCGATCTGAACTGATTTTTCATCGTTTCATTTTGCATATAACGCGTGTGGGTTCAATATGTCTCTATGTGAAGTTACTCCAGCCAAAGAGAACTGAAACATCATTGCTAAGGTCATACAATCATGGTTTGTTCCATATTTTTGTAAACAAACACTAGTACAGATTTGATATTTTACCTCGTCTTATAGGCTTCCGTTATGGCGGAACCGAAGCCTATAAGGAGGCGGTGGCAATTTCGCAATTTCATCAACCTATATTGCTTCGGTTCTATAAACAACAGGTGCCGTAAGCAGTTTTAGGTCTCGGTTCATTAAGAACCGAAGCCTATTAGGCAGCCCAGAAATGAAAATTTTAAAATTGCGACCAACGAGAACACATTTGGCCTCGGGTGCTTTTGGACTGAGGCAATATTGGGTTGTTTTAGGCCTCGGTTGAAATAGAATCGAAGCCTATAACCCTGCCCGGAAACCCTAATTTAATAATTTCATCACCGCTCCCTTTGGCTTCGGGTCCCCTTTCACCGAGGCCATTGAGCCACTTTAGGCCTTGGTTCTTTGAATAACCGAGGCCATAAAGCCTATTAAAATCCCCAATTCGTGAATCCCGATCATTATTACATCTTCTTCCCCAATTCTCTCTGCACGAATGCCGCGCCGCCCTCTACCACCACCAGTTTCGACGCTGTCGCCGTTCGGGTTTTCGTCGCCTCTATCTCCTCATCCATTTCTCTCTGCCGCTCCATTTCTCTCCAAGCCACTTGCACCTCCATCAGACCAGCCACCATTCACAAAGCCATTGCAGCACCTCATCCACGAAAAACGCAGCAGGTCCACCATGCCTCGAAGGAGAAGAATGAAACCTCCACTGTAGCGCCTAGAGTCGAATGAAACGCAGCCCACCACCGCGCTTGGAGTCGAACACCTTTGACGAAGCACTCTTCCACGTTCACATGAAGCCTCTCTGGAGAGTCTACCTGCTGCAACTACATCATCAAAACAAATCTGCATAAACGACGTTCACGCAACCAACTAAAATGCGCATCTAGAAGATCTGGAATGCTGGGAAGCAGATCTAGAATGTCGGGAAGCAAATATGGAAAGCAAATTTATGGCTTCAGTTTAGGCATGACTGGAGCAGAAAAACGCCTCTATGGCTTCGGTTGACAATCGAGGCCAAAAATAAACCCTTTTGGCTTCATCCCAATATGCCTCGGTTCTAAAACCGGGGCAGAATATAAAAAACAACTGGGGCCAAAAGCCCTTACTGCACTAGTGGAAAGTGTCATTTCTCTATGGAGTTAGTTATTCAAGACAAACAAGTAATATTAACTTACTATTTTGTAACATGTTCAATGAATACTTGATTATATTTTTAATATTTGATTTTTATGCATATTTTGCAGGGAGGCAAAATACATGCTTCCATTTGACGTACTCTTATTTACAAATTTCAGAATGAGATATCTGAAGGCAAGGTTTATCGAATCCAAAATTTCAGCGTTGCTCCAAATGGTGGAATATACTGAACATCACACCATCCTTAGAAGATCAATTTTCAGTTCAGAACAAAGTTACTTTACTTGATACGAAGTTGGTTCCAGATATCAAACCTGATTACATACCTTTGTCTATATTATCTTCCACTAAATTTGACCAAGATTATTTAGCAGATAAGTTCATATGTAATAGCTATTTATGGTTTTTTTTCTTACTATTATTTGTTTTAAATTATTGAATCCTGTTATTATGTAGATATCTTAGGAGTACTGGTAGGGGTTGGAACTAAACGAGAGCTGCAAGTAGATGGAAATAAAACAAAATTGAATATCATTGCCATAGAAGCTTATGGGTAATACATATTTCAAAACTTGAATATATATATATATATATATATATATATATATATATATATATATATATATATATATATATATATATATATAT
>Ga0209589_1003512_pt1 | contig 27365 bp, 9 predicted proteins | sample CowpeawhiteBW_FD_187525 | JGI IMG/M metagenome (GOLD analysis project Ga0209589, IMG submission 187525) | Root nodule microbial communities of legume samples collected from California USA - Cow pea white BW (SPAdes) (version 2) | ecosystem: Host-associated > Plants > Roots > Nodule | place: USA...
TACAACAATGGTCAATCCATCTATTCAAGTTTTCACAATACATGAGCATTATCATAGTACATCAACTTCATCCATACCTATGAACACAGCCAACAATTTAATACCTTCAATCACACCCCCAATTATACTACACTGTAATAACTAGAACTTTCCTTTCAATAGTCTTAGGATATCTTTCCCATAATTCCTCATGGATAACCATACATAACCACATTTTTCCTCCAGTACATATAACTGTATATCTATGCAATATTACATAACCAATTATCATCCACTATTGAATATAATCACAAATGTTACCTAAAATCAGTAAGTCATAATCAACACTTATCCAGTCACACATAAACGAATGCTATGCTTCCAGAACATGATCTATTAATTAAAATTTCCCTTCTCCCTTTCTTCCCTTAACATCCCAACCAACACCATAAACTAGTTATACTTTTAACCTATTACCATTCACACAATTAATCTCCATAGTACATTGCCCTTTTCAATGTTACCAAAGCATTTTAAAACCACACTTCAAAGCTCCTCCCTCATTTTCTGCTACCTGAATTTCGCAAAACAGCCCCTGGCCTCGCTATCGCCTGGTGGCGCTTTGCTTGCCGCCAGGCGGGGTATCAGTGCCTGCATAAACCAGGCTTCTTCATACTTGCGACAGATTCAACCCCTTTTCTAGTATTCATTCCCATCATTTACATTCACCAAGATACGACAATACATATATAATGGACTAGTTTCCTGCTCTTAATTCAATTCATATAGGTTTCTCAATCTTTACTCTCTTGAATAACCTAATTCAATTCATGCACGAGTATATCTAGAACTTTGCCAAACCCCAAAATTCAATTGATTTCAGACCAACAAGGTATCCAATAGAAGCTACACACATCAATTTCGGAAACCATATTGATTCCCATACAAACAACATTAAAACCACCAAACAGAACGCGAACAGTGTCGCGCTGCCTGGCAGAAATTCATCGCCGCCAGGCGGTTCAAGCCAAAACAAGAATAGCGCCCATCTTTGATGTGCTGCCTAGCGGTATGCCAAGCGGTTTCTGGGAAAAACCCAGAAACCTCAATAAAATAGTGCCGAAAATAGATGAGAAACATGCAATTTCAATCAAGCAATGCACAGTATAGGGTTCACGACTAAAAACACGCAAAAACAACTCCCCTTACCTGGATTCCTTGCTCCAAATTCGAATTTGTGTGCGTGTGTCTAATCCAATCACTTCCTTGCCTTTGTTCTCTCTCCAACGATGGTTTGCACTCAACTTCTTAGCTCCACAAAACCCGAATTTCTCTGGAAAAACTATGCCCAACCCTCACACAAAAAATGGCAGCGCTCCCTTCTCTCTCAAGGTTCACTCACCCTTAATTACCATTTAATTCCTTAAAACGAAATTTAATTATAATTTTGGTTTAATGGTTATTCAATACTCCTTCAGAGAATGTGTTCAGCCCTCTGGATTGCCACTCTTGGCTGCTAGGGTTCCTAAACCATTTCATGTTCTTGCCAGGGAAAATTTTGGCAAAAAGAAAGTAAATTAGTTCTCAACAAGGTTTGATCCCATAACTTATCAATTACCAAAGTAAATTGCACAACCAATTCAACCAATTCATATTTGTGATAACTCCTACAATTTTAGGAATTTATCATCATGTCAAGCATTCAATATATAACATAAAAATGCATAAATTAAATAACATACAATTGGCATACATAGGACTTGAACCCAAGTCCTCTCACACAATTAAGTATTCTCAACCATTTGAGCTAGTACTTTTCCACATCATAGCTCCCTGCATTAAATTCTTTAAATGCTTCTATTACCCGCAATTATTAAATAATTATTTAATTAACTATTTAATTTTCTCGGGTCTTACATCAGGTACAGATTGATGAAGAATAGGATTTTCCAGAACTTGTTGTTTTTGGCCTTATTTTGTAATTTAGAACAATTCAATTTCACACCTTTAATGAACCAAATTTTAACTTCAACTTCATCAATAAACGTTAGACTATCCAAATATATTTTATGCAACTAAAATAACTTTTTATGTCATTTTTATCTCACGAACTCAATAAGCTTAATTATCACAAATTTTGATTAAATGAATCTTTTAAGCACAAAAAATTAATTAAACCTCCAAATTTAAACATTAAATAAGGGCAAAAATATGCACTCATCAGGACTACATCATAAAAAACTTTATCTTGGTATTTACCAAAAGAGAATTGTACCTTCACTTGATTTTGAATTGTGATATCCCCATCTTCATTTAGCCAATGAAGTTTATAAGGTTTGGGATGGGGTATTATTGTAACTCACACATGCTTACCACTCCATGGCCATACTTTCAACCATAAATTGCCAATTTTTCATGCTCTTGGATCATAACCCCAAACTTCATCATGAACATATAATCCCCGTGAAGCCATATCATACTAATTTAATCACCAATAGAATTTTTCATAGGACACTAAAGAATATCCCGTAGGTACTTTTTTTTCCAATTTAATCACACATAACCCCAAAATAATTATAAGCCCAAAATCCCAACATCATTTAAAAAAAAAAAACAAAATTCCCCATTACATCATGCATTCATCCACTCAACTGAACAAAAAAAATTATCTTCAAACAAATTAGCACCCCTCTTGAGATTGTTCACCCACCAAAGAAAATAACATTACTTTTCACATACCCCAGCATCACACAATAAAATATAAAGCAGTTTCCCTTACAATTCCATTTTGAAAGCTCAAGAACACAACATGTCACAAGAGAATTAAAGAGGTCAAGGATTGACAACATGTTTACAATTCCATTTAACCCATGACCACAAATCCATGACTAAGGCTTTAACCAACTATGTCACTCTTCACTTTTGTTTATAATTCTCCGTATTAATTTAACTAGTATTCCTTAAGGTCATTATCACCTTAAAAATATATTTATTTTTCCTGGTTCTTACAATTACAACTAAATTCAAATTCTCAATCAATCTAATGTTGCAACAGTTGCAACAAGAACCACTATCAATAATTAGACAACATTTATTGTTTGAAACATTACATCTTGTATAAAAGATGTTCTATCGATGTGTGATGTGGGAAACACTAGGTTGGTTGTTAAAGAGACTTCTAATCATGAAAAGGCTTCCTTCACAAGGGTGTGCATCCTCTCCAATAGAATTTTGTGAGCTCTCTCTTTCACTCTCACTAGATGTTGATTCGTCTTGGCTACTATAGAGATCAATGCCCCTCAAGATGATAGTCCTTTTGGGGGGCACTGAGTGACTATATGACATCTTCCTAAACACTTATAGCACTTGATGTTACTAGTGTGTGGATGATTCACACTTCCCTTTGTCATTTTCCTTGGCTAAGCTCTTAGGTGGTTATTCTCTTTTAAAATCTTTCTCAACATACAAACTAGATTGAGCTTGATCCTTCTTCAAAGAAGATTTTCTCAAGTGTTGTTGTTATACCTTTATACACATTTGAACTAAATCATTCAAATCTCTATAAGGTAGAAGCTCAACTCTATCTCTTATGTCAAGTTTAAGTCACTTAAGACCCTAACAAAGGTTATACCCTCAACCTCAACAATGCCCGTTATTATCATGTAAAACTTCATTTTATGCTTATATTCCTCTACAGTCATGGATCTTTGTTGAAGTCTCTAGAGTTTGTCCATGTCCATTATAGTAGGAGGGAATGTGCCTCCTTCTAAGGGCAAACTGAAGATCATTCATGTACGATATAAGGCATATGAGGCTAGGTAATCTATAACTAAATGGACAAATCCTAAGTTTAGAACTTGTATACGCTGCCCACAATGGATAAAATCGGCTAGTCCACAGCTACAAACTACTCCCAAGGCCAATAACTCACTCAAAAGAGGTTGAGCACAAACCTATAAACACAATAACCATATAATTGTTCCTTGAATTTAGAAAAAAAGGAGCGTCGAGGAAATGGAAGCACTATGGCAGTAGAACTTGCAACTTAGGAGGAAGGTCGAAGCGGAAGCAGCCTACAACAAAGGGAAGAAGAGGGAAATCCCAAGTGACTCCAAGACTCCCTTGTATGCCAATAGTACCCACGCTATAGAAGAGGAAAGAAAGTACAACCCAACTCCCTACACTATGGCCACCACGCATATTGCCACAACAAGCAAAACCAAGCGTCGACACCCTTCATAGAGGACATCATGGAAACCCCACTCCCTAAGTAATGGGAAGCCTTCACCAAGACTGATATGATGGAAACACGGATTGAGATGAGCATGTTTCCGTCTATGTAACCTAGGTGGGCCTTTACTCAATTGAGGATGATGTAATGTTGAAAAGCATTCCCTATAACACTCAAAGGTCCCACTTTAGAATGGGTCACCTCATCCCATGACGTCCTTATAACTCCTCAACGTTTGACAAGAAAAAGATGAAATGTTGAAGGCCTTCATCGACATATTCAGCAAGGTAGCACAGAAGATAAAAAACTTGATGCCAAAAATTGTTTTATAGTATATGGCCATGGCCCTAAAATCGGGTCTCTATACCGATAACCTATGCATGAAACCTTCAACCACCATGCATGAGTTATGATTGCGAGCTGCATACTACATACGTGTAGAAGAAATGAGAGAGTTAAGAAGCAAACCTCGCATTAAAGACTATAAGCTAAGAAGAAAGGGACTGACATATAAGTAGTATAGAAGGGAGGGCCTCAGCCCAAAGAACCTAAACCACCCCGATATTTGAGATACGCTACCCTAAACGTGTCGCGATCACGCATCCTTGAAAAGGTCCTATAGACAGAACTTATACCCTCACTATGAAAGGGTTACTTTTTTATTTTTTTGGGTTGAATATATTTTTGGCCCCTTAACTTTTAGTGAAAATTGGAATTAGTCCCTCTTCGAGGAAATACTATTTCCAATTTTCAACGAAAGTTAAGGGACAAAAAACTTTCAATTTTTAAAAATTGGGAAAATTTAAGAAGTTCACAAAATTAAGTAAAAATTTTGGGGAGTTAGATGATAAATTAATGATTCAACATTTTCATCATATTCATACTATGACATATACAATGTATTCTTTAAATTTTAGCACATTAAAAAATATATAATACTTGTCTTTTCCAGTTATACAAGAATTTGCAACGTTAATGCAAGAGTCCATAACAAAGTAATTAATATACATAAGTGCAAGTTTTCTTTTTTAATATGCGGGCTTGCAAGTCGTGGACTTATGCGGGTCAGACTATGACGGACTTGCAGGTTCAACTTCTGGGCCCGCCCCGCGTATTTTGTGCGGGCCTACTGGTCGGCCCCCTTGGCCATGCACTAATTGCCACCCCTAACCAAAGGGTATATGGATCTGCACATGATATTCCATGAAGGTAGTCTGGCAAAGATGATACCTATGTGGTACCTCGTGTTTAACGCACATACATATCCTATATCATTTTTGTTGGGAAGGCCCTCGTTAAACAAATTAGGGGTCGTAGTGTCGACCCCCCACCTCAACATGAAATTCCCGTTAATAGCTAGAGATATCGTCACCATGCATGAAGATCAGAAACTAGTAACAGAATGTTACATAGTTAACTTACGACCCCCGAGTCCAGCATTAAAGACCAACAACATTAAACAAACACTAGGTACTGAAACCATCATGGTAGGGAAAGACATAGACCCTTAAGTAGGGAAAGATGCACGGATAGAGTCAGTGGGACAAATAAAGAACTTCCCTCTCCTCAAAGGGAGAAACTTAAAAGTAGTATCTATGATGAACAGTGAGGATGAAGCAACGGTACGACGATCCCTAAGCCAAAATGCATATCTTTTTGCTTGATCATCCTCATACTCGCCAAGCGTCAACCTAGGAAGCCCCGACCAATGTCACAAAAGAATAGGACGTTGGGAGAGGAAAGACGACAAATTGCTAAGCAGGAAGTCACAAGGCTCTTAGATGCCTGATTTGTAGAAGAGGCTTAGTGGACCACCTAGCTCGCCAATGTAATATTAGTGAAGTCGAGTGATAAATGATGGATGTGCGTTGACTACACCGACTTGAACAAAGCATGTCCTAAAGATGTGTACCACCTACCTAGCATAGATCGATTACTTGACAAAGCTGTAGGAATTTGTATCTTAAGTTTCTTAGATGCTTATATCGTAAAAGCTGACCTCTAACTACTTGTGACAACCATTCTTACCACCCCTACATAACAAGTCATTTTGGGTTAATTCCTCTATCGAATCCTTCCTAATATCAGGAACCCTCTCAATGACCAACCACCCGTCCTTGAATAAGAGTCACTCAAAGAAGAGTTAAAGGTCGACTACCCTGACTACTTTAAGTGGTACTCGTCATACCTGCTTGTTTTGAAGTTCTCAAGTACTACTCTAAGTCGTACTGGTCAAACCTATTTGCTCTAAGGTTCCCAACCACCACTCTGAGTGGTACTAATTGAGCCTCATTGTTTTTAAGTTCCCAACCACCACTCTGAGTGGTATTGGTTGAACCCGTTTGTTCTTAAGTTCCCAACTACCACTTTGAGTTGTACTAGTTGAACCCGCTTGTTCTTAAGTTCCCAACCACCACACTAAGTGGTACTAGTCAAAGATGCATGTTTTGAAGTTCTTAGCCACCACTTTGAGTGGTACTGGTTGACCTTGCTTGTTCTAAAGTTCCCAACCACCACTCTGAGTGGTATTGGTCGAACTTGCTTGTTCTGAAGTTCCCAGCCACTACTTTTAGTGGCACTGGTCGAACTTACTTATTTTGAAGTTCCCAACCACTATTCTAGGTGGTACTAGTCAAACATGCTTGTTCTATAGTTCCTTGCCACTGTTTTAAGTGGTACTAGTCAAACCTGCTTGTTTTGAAGTTCCATTCCATTGTTCTAAGTGTACTGGTTGAACCTGTTTGTTCTAAAGTTCCAAGCCACTATTCTAAGTGGTATTGGTTGAACCTTCTCATAATGAAGAATCTTTACTCCTAATCTAAGAGGTTAAACTTCCTCCCAAATAAACCAAGATAGATAAAAATGATGAAGTAAAGAGTTTGGATAACCAAACAAATTGTTTCATTAAAATTTGCAGAGGGATTATAAAACACTGCCTAATATGTTTGGTAAACTACAAAAAGGAACATACAATATTTTCTCAAAATCTAATCCTTAGTAGCATCTTTGACATTAGTCATCCTCGCGTCCATTGTAAGGTCGGTAGTAGGAGAAGGGCTCAGCCTTGTAGTTCCTTCATCACTAGCTTCACCTTGAGTAGTCTCCATCGCGTGTCTAGCTACCTTAGTGGCTTGTATCTCGTCCACATCAATGAGGCGACCCTTATACACGTCCATATCAACATTGAAATATGTTTGTCCCAAAATCTTCTGGAAACCTTCAACATGATAGCGATTACATGATGATGAAGGTTAGATTCTCAACATCGACCTCTTTCACTATTGTGTCTTTCTATGCGAGGTCATCCTTGACCTTTTTGAGGTTCTTCTCAAAATCCACACATTGAGCCTTGTAGCCCTTAAACTTCTTTAGCTCATCCTCGAGCCTCTTATTCTCTTTCTCCTACTTCGTCTACTCCTTCATAGCTTTTTTTAAGGAGCAAAAAGGTCCTTCATGGCCTTCTTCCCCTTCACTTTGTTAGATAGCTAACAGTGTAACAAAGTTGTTACCCTTTGGATCATCACCATGGCCCGCGCTTAGAACTCAAGCAAGGACTTCAAAGAGACGTGGGGGTCCACAATATCCACCATCTCCAACTTTTCCTTAGTCAAGGTGAGGTCAATACTCTTCCTCAAACGAAGGTTTGGATCCCCCATGTCGCCAAGATCAAAGACACCAACAACGACGCTCGAGGTACCAACCTTCACCATCTTTTGGAGCTAGCTCCTATTTTTCCCCTTCCCTCGTTGCTTTGAGGGGACCAACCTCTTAATAGCACTCTTCGACCTGTGAGTTTCTACCATTGGCTTAATCAAGTTGGGAACTTTGGATTGACCCTCTTTCTAAGTAACATTTATCCATCTACTTCTTCAACTTTGCAAAGATGTCTTCCTCGTCACCCACCTTAGTTGCGTGTTGAGCTATGTAGCCTACAAAAATGAATTCGCGTCAGATTAGTCAAATCATACGAAGTACAATAAAAGGTAAACTCACCACATCCTTACAATGTTGCGGGCCAGGATCTTCCTTGGCAGTTGTTCCAATACCTCCACTATCTGTCTATACTCTGCGAACAATGATCTTTTAGGAACCCTATCCTTACACCTATAGGGATCGGCCGTTGAGTAGAAAGGAAATTTCGGCTGACCTCTATCATCATAAAAGTATGATCTCCTTGCCTATATCACAGCAATTTTGAAGAACCCATCCTTAAACTTCTTAACAGATTGGGAATACCCATTAAATAGGCATGAGTTAGACCTCCCTATCAAAGACAACCACTTCACCAAACCCTTAGGCCGAGTAACATAGAAATAAACAAAACTTTCTAAGGTGGAGGACAAATGCAAGGCTTGACAAATAAGCTGGAATGTTTCTAACTCACCCTAACTATTGGGGTGAAGTTGCATAGGAGTAACGTTTAGAAAATGGAGCAGACCCATGGTGGACTCGTCAAAGGGCAATCGAACATGCAAACATAGGAACAAAGACAAATAAACATAAAAAAACTCGTCGTTGTCCCTCTCATGACCATGGCATACTCTGTCATGACACCAACCCTATTAAGGGAGACGATATCATGACTCATTTCCTAGTAAAAAATGTATATACTATTTAACCCAGATATCAACAACTTCGACCAATGAAACTTAGACGAAGTAGCTCGGACCTCCTCATGATCCTTATCATACCAAGTCCTCAAATGGTGGATTTCTCGGCAAGCTCCTTCATAGGAGTCTCCTTGTTTTCCCTTATGACCTCAACATTCACCTTGAAGTAGAATCACTAGACTCCTCCAAAAGCCGACTACTACTCGGTCCTTCACTACCACTAGCATTAGAACCACTAACCGACATACCTAGTAATTCAATTTTATAAGCAATAAGGTAGGATTTCTTGATAGAGATGAGAACTGTAGTAAGTCACTCAGAAGTTGTGTAAAGCAAATGCCCCAGCCCCCTCTAGTTGTAGAAGGAAAGAACGACGATATACCAATGTAAAATTTCAAATCAATTGGCCAATACTCAAGGTTTAGTAATTGCTTAGTCTCAAAGACAAAGCCTAACTGATCTAGCATAAGGCAATGCACTCGCTTGAATGGGTCAAGATCCTCCACTTGATGAGGGCCTTGGGGATTGAAGCTTTGTGTTAAGTACAAAGTAAAGACCTCCAACAAGGTAGGATTGTAAGGAGGAGCTTGACTTTTAAGAAACGCACCCTTAAACCCCTTGCAGGAGGAGTGGAGCAATGTTAACAGATCTTAATCACTTGCCCTGCTTAAGGACAACCACATCTACCTTTGAGGATTCTTTAACATAAAAAAGTATAGAAATGTATTAGTGGTAGGAACAATACCGAAGTAGATGTGATTAGTCATTATTTTCATTTATTCTAATACCTTTTTTGTGCCCATCTTGATGAATATATAATGCTTAATTATCTATTTTTAGTACATTTTCATCTATTGGGCTTTATTAAACCATTATTATGATTTTTGATTAATTTTGGATTATTTTGTGTAATTTTTGTTCGTAATTATTTTTAGGTATTTTGTATGAAGTAGTTTTAGAGCTTGGATTCTAATCTTAAGATGAAGAGAGAGAGTTGCCATTTCATTCCCACATCATTACCATGTCTGCGCCATGTCAATTTGCTTGTCCACGTCATTGGGCCAACATTTTGGGCCTATAGTGACTTTTTTGTAATTCTTAAGCATGTTGTGGCATATTTATAATTATGAGGGATATAATTTATGTGACCACATTTTTAGAATTTTAGGGAGCTTTCTTCATAATTATCTTATTCCTCATTTTGAACCAATCACGTTTTGGAGAGCACCCATTTGGGAATTTTTCGTTTTCTTCATTTTGTTTCCATTAGAGTGCAACACAACTTAGGATTTTCATTTTCTTACTTTTGAATTCCATTTGTTCCTTCTTCTGTTACACTTATAATGAAATCATGTTAATCTTTTCTTAGTGGTTTGATTGCGGTTTCATAAGAGTTTTTGGATAGCGTATTTAATTGGGTAATCTGGATAGGTGGAATTGCAATCGAATTAGAGAATCAATGCATTTTTATAAACTATTTTATCAAAATTGAAATTACGTTTTCACTCTATGTTACATTTCTAAATCTGCCACCCCCTTTGGTTTGTGTTGTGTTTCCATCTGGAACCTTTGATTGAAAACATTGGTCACTAGGAGACAACCTTAGGATCACTTCCTAAGTACTACATTAATATTGTTTTATTTGATTGGATATGACCTCGATCAAGGTGAACAAGATATTGAAAGCTCAGATAAAGGCCTAACTGTTATAGTGAAGTTGAGACGATGCCACATTTAAGGCGATTAACAACTCCTTTTCAAAGGAACTCAATGGTAGCCGGAAATTGAGCTTCGAGAATAAAGTGGAGTAAAAGAAGCTAAATCTACCAAATAGATCACTCAAGTTACTAGCACACACCAGCTCATCTAAATCACTGAGAAACGAGGGTATCCTTCTCGCCACTCTTGTAAGGGCATGTTTGTGACAAAATTGGTTGACTTGGTGGTCTGAACTAAAACTAGTGGTTTTTCTCTAAAGATCCAATTTAGCCCAAGGAAATTAAGATTTGTACACAATTGTCATCTAAAACCCTATAAACCTAATTAGAAACCTAGAAACCTAGAAACTCAAAACCAGAAACCTAAAATTCAAAATCAAAAACTCATGCGCCAAAAGTCAGAAACGCGCCTAGCCAACCAAGCACTATGCAAAGGAAAAATCACCAAAATACAAACATGACAGTTTAAAAGGAAAAGAATAATGCAAGAACAAAATGGCTTGTGAAGTACCCATATTCCACAAAAATCCAAAAAATATAAGATGAATCGCTTATTTAAGGGGGGGAGGAAGCAAAGATCGTAGAGCAAAAGGGAAAAATGTCACAGTTGATTAGGAGGCAAGGTTACTAGCAGTAACAAAGAACTAGCCAAATGAGGAAATTGAGATAAAATGGGCATACCAGAAGGAAAGGGAAGTTAAATTGCAGTGAAGAAGGAAGTGTTCGACAACAGTTGAAGCGTTTCAAATTATTTGAGGGTGGCAATTATGTGTCTAGTGGAGAGAATAAAAGATCATTTGACAAGATAACACATGTTGAGTCAAAAATACAAAAGGTCGCACATGAGGGTTATTATCTTAAATATACCCATGCGATTTCCAAGGGAAGGATGTTAGGTGAGCAAAAGATCTTAGAATAAGGATGATTCATTACAACCTTTACACCTCAGGAGGGCTCAAGGTTGGAAGGTTGTTAGAAACCAAATAAAGAAATAAAAGAAATTATAATATAGAGGAAAAATGTGATTTTTAAATTTTAAAAAAGTTTTTAAAACTAAATTAATATAAATAAATTAATAATATATCAATATAATTTTTAAAAATATATAGAAAATAAAATAAAAAATTAAACGTTGGAAGAGTCGTGGCTCCCCGTTAATGCTATGGTCTGCCCTTGGCGAACGATCAAACAAACACCAAAAGAAAGGAAGAAAAATGTTTTCCAAATTTTAATTTTGTTTTTTTATTATTATTAATATTAATATTTTTAAGAAAATATTATTTTATGTACAAAAATGGAGTAAAATGTGTGTGAACCATGATTAGAAAAAAAGTAGAGAACTAGAAAAAAGAAAAGAAAAGAAAAGAAGAGGGATTAAGGTGTGTAAATAAAAGGTATGTGGTGTGAATAACAAATAGTATACCCCAACCCAGAAAAAGATAAAAGGAGGTGGAGTGTGTGTTGTGAAGCGCAGATGCAGGAAGTAAATGCTTCCCAAACCCAATTTAATAGCAAGAACAAAATAAGTGTGGCTTTAACTAGTGCATAAATTAATGTTACAATCCAATACAACAGAGAAGGGTTCAAAGATAAAAAAATAGAGGTGCAAAAATCAAATAATATAAGTTAGCCCAAATTTCTTCATCCTTCAAAACACAAAAACCAGTTTTTCATCTCTAAGATCATGAGTATTCCCTGCAATGTCAATGGCTTCACCCTTTTCTTTATGAATGAGTCGATGCTTCTTTTTCCCCACCAGTGGCACCGACATCATACAGAAGCCTCATCAGAGTTGCTCGTGTTCCACTAATATTCAATACCTTTGCGCGAACTCTTCTTCAACTTTGTAATTGCGACCTTGAGTATCACCAGCGAAGACCAGTCCCAAGTCATCACCAACGCTGCCACAGTGCTTGAACGGGACCACCTATCTCCCTCATGCAAGAGTTCCATTGTTGTGTGTGTTGTGTTTCAATTAGTGAATGGAGACTTATGCCCATGTAGTTATCAATTGTGTTTCATAATGAGTAACTCAAACTTTCATCCTAGTGTCTGAAGGTGTGCGTGTTTCACCTTTGTGGACCCTTGATATTTCCTTTTCATAGAGCTCCATATTGCTTTTGAAGTGCTCTTGTCCAGAGTGGTTTCAATAATATCTCTATCAATGGTTGAAAGAGAAAATTCTTGACTTTCAAGTTCTTGAGCTTGGCCTCTTTGATAGTCTTTCGTTGTGCCTCAACTGTTTGGGTTGTAGGAATTGGTATACCTTCTTCTATCAAAATTCATAGACCATCAAACTTTTGAATGGCTGGTTGGACAATTGTTTCATACAACAAACATATTTAAACTTTGAGATATCTTCTTTTTCTCAAACTCACTCATGCATTGTGATTGCGTTGGTTTCGCTTTGTGCACACTTTGCACAAATTCTCTTCACACTCGATCTTTGTCTCACAAGTGAATGCCACACTCCCCTCACACAATTTGCTATTTTCACTCTTTTCTCACACTGTATCAGACCCCTTACGGAGCTCTGATACCAATTGTTATAAACTGGAAATAATATAAGATAAGATATGATACCAATTGCTATTTGTTGTTTATTGAATTGAATGACAATGGCTTATATAGCCCACAAAATAACAATGCATAGTAAAACTACTCCACGTAATATTGCAACAACCCATATTTTGTGGTACCAAATCGAATAACAAGAAAATAATCCTAAAAATAAAGACTTATTCAAAATCTGTTAAAAACAACTTACGACTTAACATTACTCAAGCTAGATTTTAAACTTAACATTAACGCCCAAGTTCAATTATGTTGTATGTTCAATTCAGCAATCAAATGATTTGGGTGTTTTAAGCATTGATGAAGTGCATGGAAGTCTTTTGGTGCATGAGCAACACATGCAAGGATTCTAAACAAATGAATAGGTCTTGAAAATAACAAATGATGATAGACCTCCCAAGGGTAGAGGGACACAACAATAGAGGAGGTAGGGGCAGAGGCAGACAATCATTTAATAAAGAAACCATCGAATGCTTTAAATGCCACAAACTGGGTCACTTTCAATATGAGTGCCCAAATTGGGAGAAAAAGGCTAATTATGCGGAGCTTAAAGAGGAAGAGGAAGACAAAGAGCTCTTACTCGTGGCATATGAAGAGTTACATCAAACCATCCATGAAGAAGTATGGTTTCTAGACTCCGGTTGTAGAAATCACATGACAGGAAACAAGGAGTGGTTAACAAAAATGGAAGAGGGATTATCAAGAATGGTAAAGCTTGGAAAGAATATTACTATGACAATGGTAGGCAAAGGCAACATCCACGTACAAATTAATGGTATTACACATGTAATATCTAATGTTTACTTTGTCCCTGATCTTAAAAATAATTTATTGAGCTTAGGCTAACTTCAAGTAAAAGGGTGTCCATATTAATACAACATGGCAGTTGTAAAGTGTTTCATCTAGAGAAGGGGTTAATCATGCACACAAGCATGAAGGGAAATCAGATGTTTTATGTAACAACCATTGTAGCACCCAAAGATCCCATGTGTATGCAAACTAAAACTGCCTCAGAAAAGGAAATCCACCTGTAGCATTACCGATTTCACCACCTCAATTATAAAGGACTAGATACACTTGCATGCAAGAAGATGATCATTGGGCATCCATTGTTAAAATCCCCAACAGAAATTTGTACCACCTATCTCATTGGAAAACAACAACGAGCTTCAATACTAAAGAAAAGCTTGTGGAGGGCCATGCGGCAACTTCAACTGATTCATGCTGATATTTTTGGTCCTATAACATCAGCTTCAAACAACAATAAAAGGTATATATTAAACTTCATTGATGACTTTTCCCGTAAAACATGTGTCTATTTTTTGCAAGTTCACCATGTTCAAAAGATTCAAAGCCTGTGTTGAGAAGGAAGTTGGTGCATCCATCACTTGTCTCCGAACTGATCGCCGAGGAGAATTTACCTCAACAGAGTTTACAGATTTCTGCAAGGATCAAGGAATTGTAAGGCAACTAACCGCTGCCTACACGCCTCAATAGAATGGACTCACTGAATGAAGAAATAAAATACTCATGAATGCAATACGAGCAACATTGAGCAAAAGACAAGTCCCCAAAGCTTTCTAGCTTGAAGTAGAAAAATGGTGGGTCCATGTACAAAACAGGAGTCCAATTTCAGCAATGGACCAGAGAACTCCAAAAGAAGTATGAAGTGGTGAAAAACCAAAGGTGGATTACTTCCGAGTCTTCGGATGCTTAACGCATGCTCATGTACCAGATCACAAAAGAAGCAAGCTTGATGACAAGAGCAAAATATGTGTCTTTCTTGGTGTCAATGATGAATGTAAAGCAGATAAACTATTTGATCCTACAACAAAAAGGGTCATTAAAAGAACAAACGCGATCTTTGAGAAGACAAGAGTTGGAACTGGCAAGGAGCCGAAGAAAGCCAAAGAAATAATACACTGAATTGGGAGGAAGACATAAGTGTAAGAGAAGACCAAGAATCTATGCAACGTGAAGGAGTCAGCATCGATGATCCCAGATCACAACCAAACAACGAGGAGCAAGACTACCTAGTTGAAAGGAGGGCAATACGGCACAGAAGAAAACGAACTTAGATGGTAGATTATACAAACTTCTCTATCAAAGAAGCAACCTATTGTAAGCTTATCTACCACGAAAGCGGAATACATTGCAGCAACATCTTGTGCTTGCCAATGTATTTGGATTAGAGTAGTTCTAGAAGAACTTGGAGTTGAAGAGAAGGAAGCGGCTGACATAGTCATATTATTGACAATAAGTCCACCATTCAATTGTCCAAGAATCCAGTCTTTCGTGGCAGAAGCAAACACATTGCAATACAATTTCATTTTCTCAGAGATTTGGTAAAAGATGCAGTTATGAGGTTATTGCAGTCCTGAAAACCAAGTTACAGATATAATGATAAAACCTTTAAAACTTGAAAGGTTTGAAAAGCTTTGTGGCATGCTTGGAGTAATGAAGATCAATGGAATAAGCTAGTTGAAAATGTATCTAGATTAAGGGAGGGAATGTTAAGTTTAAAATCTAGCTTGAGTCGGTTTAAGTCGTAAGTTGTTTTTAACAGATTTTGAAGGAGTCCAAATTTTTAGGATTAGTTTCTTGTTATTCGATTTGGTACCACAAAATATAGGTTATTGCCATATTATGTGGAACAATTTTATTATGCACTGTTATTTTATAGGCTATATAAGTCATTGTCATTCAATTCAATAAACATCTCATTCCTTCATCATATCTTATATTATTTCCGGTTTATAACATGGAGGAAAAGATCATGTGCTTTGGTTGCTGTGAAGAGGAAATTGTTGGTTCTAATTATGGTTTTGTGTGTGTATGATTGTGTCCTATAGGGGAAAAATGTTGAAGAGGTTGTGACGAGAGGATGGATCGTATATGATGTGAGGAACAAATGTATAAATGAAGGGGATTTGGAGAATGAGAAGATGGTGGAGGGTGGCCAATTTAGACCTTGTTGGACGAAGAACCATGATGAATAAAATGAACATCCCTTCTTTGGGAAATGGAGGTTTTTTAATGTATATGAACTAGATGACAAGAAATCGTTCGCTCGTACTACCAAAACATTTTTTTTTCAATTTTTAAATTTTGAATAGTTAATAAAAACTGGAAAATCTAATAATACTATTTTATCACATTTTTATAATTCATTTTTAATTTAAAATATATCCATATTTATTTAATTTTTAAAAAACAAAATTTGAAAATAAAAACTCTTTTTAATCAATCTTTAAAATCTTTTTAAAATTATCTTAACATATAAGAAAATATACCATTAGCACAATTACATAATTACCCTACTTCTTATCTTAATACATGTTTCTTTTAATGGTATTTTAGTGATTTTGCACCCTACTATCACTGAATTTATCGAACTATCTCAATTGTTTTCCTTAATATAAAAAACATTGACACTCAATAAATATCCTTACTATCCTTCTTTATTTATAAAATTGTCTCTCATTAAATACCCTATTACTATTATTAGTATTATAATTATTATCATTAGTTATTATTATAATTATTATTACTGTTATTATTATTAATAATAATATTATTAATATAATTATAATATGATTAATATTATTATTAGTATTAGTAATATTATTAATATTATTTTTTGAATTAATATTAATATTAATATTAGTAATATTACTATTTTAATTAGTATTACTATATATTGTTCACTATTTTTATTACATTTTTATACCGTATGTATATTTTTTATTATTTGTAATTTTATTTTATCTCTTATTAATTTTTTCAATATTGAATATACAATTAATTATTTTTACTACAATATTATGTTGTAGATATATTTTTAATTCAATATTTTCAATTTTAATGACTATTAAAGTTTTATTTAATTTTAATATTTTTACTACATTTTTATATAATAGATATATTTGTATTATTTATAATTTTAATACTACTTGATGAGCCTATTAATACATATTGGATGACTATGTTCATTTATTGATTAGACGAGTCTAGCAATATATATATTTGAAAAATATATTCGTACACATATTAGACAGGTGTATTAATGTACATTAGATGAGTTTGTATCTTAAATAAATATTTATTGGACAAGTATATTTTAAATAATTAAATATATTACCAGTTAAAGTAGGGGTGTCAAAGTGACATGGATTGGCTTACTACAGGTTGAGCTAAAAATGGGTTAGTTCAAGCCAATCCACTTTTCAGTGTGCCAAAAATTTTGCAACCGAGCCTGACCCATCACGGGTTGGTGGATTAATGGATTGGCTCACTTACGAGTGTTTTTTTTATAATTCATTTTATATATTTATTTCATAACAATAAATCAAAATTTACTATTTATTTTTTATAATTGTTAAATCAAAGTATCCTCCTAATTTTTGAAATATTATAATAAAGATAATAGTTAAAGATTAAAAGTATCAACATATATAACCTAACAAACAAATAAATTAAATATTCAAACTATTCGAATATTATTGATCAACATTCTAGTATTTAAAAATATCAAATTGTAAACTTATATATTTAGAAGTAGTAAAATAATTATAATAAAAAAATTAAAAAAAATTAATAGTGTTGTTGGTGGGTTGTGGGTCAATCTTGCTTCAACCCGGCTCGTACCTGTTTAACTCGTGGGTTAAGTGAACAAGGTTATGTTCAACCCAATTTTGAAAAAAATGAAATTTTCTCAACACAACCCGGCTCAAACTCGTCGTGAGCCTGATTAGTTCACGAATTGAAACTCATTTTGACATCCCTAAGTTAAAGTATTACTTCGTGTGGGAATGACGAATAAACCCTCCCCTATGGGTATTGCTCGAATTCGTCCACGCTTTGACAGGAAATCCCCACATTGATTGGGTATGGTATGGGTACAAGGAATTCCCAACTTTTAAAATTAGGTATGGGGATGGGATGGGGATGTACGTATCCACCCTGTCCCCATCCCTATACCTGCCATAATACCCGTCCCCGTCATATCTTCGTTCCCGTTTAAATTATTAAAATACTCATAGTCTATTAAGTAACCTTACTTGGTTGGGCTTTGATCTAGTAATCCTAATTACCTACTAATTGTGATTAGTTACATGATCTGAGGTTATTTTCCTTTGAAATGATTAAGCTGACATGGTTTAACTAGTTGGTATGAGTACATGTGGTCCTATTGGGCCGACATGTACCCAGCTAGGTCGTGTATTGGATGATTCCTCTAGATGGGTGGTCTTTAGCAGCCATTCTGAGAATTGGTATCTTGGGAAGGACGAGGATGAGTAGTTCTTTGTTCAGGACAAGGATGACGGCGATTGGCCTTTTGCCGAGGACATGTGTCTAATCACCTTTCTAGGGTTACTTTATATGGTTGTTTGTCATAGGGGGCAAGGACATATGGTCCCTTGTTTGGGACGAGTAGTCTACCATCTACGGTTGTCTATTAGGGACGTGTAACCTGGTGGAAGTGGTGGTGGCAGTGGTGAAGAGTTATAAAATAGAGGGTGAGACTAAATTGAACAAATTTAACTAAAATAGGACTTATTTGAACAAAACACAACCAATAATAATGTGAACAGTGCCACATCATGTGAACAATGCCATCTTGTACACTCTATCGTTATCAATTTAAACAGCGTTAACGAAAATGACAAAATCGAACATAATTTACGAAATCAGGAACCAAATTGAAATCACAAAAATAGGACCAAATTGAACAAACTGAATCAAAAAAGGGACCAAAATAGTATTTAAACCTATAACTTCTATTACCAGATAAAATAAGAGTTTTCATTAGAATTTAAAATTTTAAAGTAAAGAGACATTTAAAATATTTTTTAATTTGAGTATTTATTTTCTTTTTATATTTTCTTAAAAATATTTTAAATTTTATCAACTATGTTTTAATAGTGTTTGCAAATTTAATAAATGTTTTGGTTTTCATGAAATTTTATCTGGTATTCTAATTTGAAATGTTTATAATTGAAATATATACAATTATAATTTCATTCTAAATATTTTATATTAAAGAAACAAACTTCCTCTTAATATTAAATATGTAATAATATTATATTTCTTTTATCGTAATTTTGTATTATTTTAATAAAATTAATTAATTGATATTGAAATAGTAAGAAAACAAGTACGAGTATAGATACAATTATATACATGTTACTCAGTGGAAATGAATATGAAAAAAATTTGATATCTATTAGATTTAAGTATTGAGATATGATAAATGTTTTTTGTCTATAAATAGTTATGAAATAACAAAACTCGTGTTCCCTTTGTCATAATTTCACGCAATAAGACATTGTCATTATATTACATAATTATAGCATTGACTCAACCAACAAAACCGTGCAAAGTCATAAATACAAAGTGATCCATATAGCCTCGGTCAATGTTTTATAAAGAGGAAATTGCACATGATTTCTCTCATTGACCTTTATTAAATGAAAAATATACATAATAAAATGATACTAACTCTTTTATAATTTTTAAATAAATATTTTCTTTTTATATTCTCAATAAATAATATCTATTTCTTAATTTCTTAAATAAAATTACTCACTTCCCTTATTTTATTAATATTCACTAAAACTTAAATAAAAATTAAAAAAAAGTCAAGTTTCAAAATATTAATATCAAAGGATTTCTTATAAATAAAATATTAAATTATTTATTTAATAGAGTATATTCTTGTTGTTTTTCCTAAAATGCCATCTACCATGATAGGAAACCATATAATAAAAATTCTTATTTGATCTTCACTTTATTCGAAAATCAACAATTGTAGTTTCACTTACCAAATGTAAGTTTTTTTTATATTATATATTTTAAATCAAATCAAATGACATTAATTAAAAATTTAAGGGAAATTTCTAGTTTTTAAAACCAGTTATAAGAATGGATAATTATACAGTGAAAGGAAGACAAATAGATATTGTTCGAATTTATTTTCATTTTGACCGAAAATTTTTGAGTATAAGTATGAAGAATACTCGACTTTTTCAATTGGTATAGGGATGAGAATATACATATCTATCATGTCTTCCTCTCCATATTCGCCATAATACTCATCCTCGTCATATCTCGTTCTCGTTTAAATTATTAAAATACTCATTATATATATATATATATATATATATATATATATATATATATACTACTATACATACTACACACTTATAATTTTTATTTCTTCTAATAATTGTTTGGCTTGTCATCAAATTTATTCGCATTTTCAAAATATTTTTTGTCTTATCATAGTCTTTATGTAATTATGTTCAAATGATATATTTCAAATAAATATTGTTTATGTCTAACTTTTGAATATTTTTACTCTTTTATAATATTTGTATATTTTTTTTTCACATTAAAATGTTTAACACTCTCAATGTAGTTAGCCTCAACCTTTCATTTACTAGGAATATACAAAATTTATCTTCTATATTCTATTATTATTAACTTTTGTTTGATTTGAAGAATTCTTTCTTTCGTTAAAACAATTTTTGTTATCTCTCAACCATCCAACTAGGTTAATATTTAAAAAGTTTTATTAGATCTCTAACATAGTTTGTTGTTTATTTGTATCATGTAGAATACTATTTTGATATGTTTTAAATAATTATTTTTATTTTCTACCTCATTATCATATGTGTAATTATTGTATCAGTATAATTGTGTAAATAAATTTTATTTACTATAATATAATAATTTAATGTAACTTTCATAAATCTTTTTTATTACCATCTAACATATATTGAAATTTAAAAGATTAAATATCTATGTTAACATTTTATTATTATTAGTTTAATATTTGTTCTCTATGTGGTTTTGATGATGTATTATAATTTTTTTTAGTATATAAAAAAAAGAGATTTAGTTAAAATTTATAAAATTGAAGTAAATAGACATTTAATATATTTTAAATTTGAATATTTGTTTTTCTTTTATATTTTTAAAAAATATGTTTAAATTTTATCAACTAGGTTTCATTAATATTTACAAATTTAATAAGATTTTGATTCTCATAAAATTGTATTTGATATTATAATTTTAAATTTACATAATAATTATTTATTTTTAAATATTTAATATTAAGAAAACTATTTTTTTAATATTAAATATTTAATAATATGATTTTATTTATCATTTTATAAAAATTAATTAATTAATTAATATTAACACTATAGAAAACCATATATAAATATAGATACAAGAATATATTCATTATCTGATACAAATAGAATATCGATTGATTTTAGACGTAGAAATGAAAATAAATTTTGACAAACTTTTCTATTTAAGTTAAAAAGTATTATTTTATTATTTTATTTTAATTAAAAAATAAAGGCTTAAATACTTTTTTGGTCCTCATTTTTGTAGTGTTTGTTGCGAATGGTCTTCATTTTGATAGGATGTTTAAAATGGTCTTCATTTTTAACGAATGTTTAAAATGGTCCTCATTTTCGCAATTCGTGTTTTATTTGGTCCTTTGCTGTAATGCCGTTTAAATCATTAACAGAGCATTGTACAAGTGGCACGGTTTGTATTAGGGTGTGTTATGTGTACTGTACAAGTGTGGTAATTAGATATTTAGGGTTAAATAAGTGAGCTAGGGTTTTGGTAAGGAATGTTTGCGCAGTTGGTGAGTTTTGGCAATCTTGTTCCTCCATTCCCAATTGGTGTTGCTGCAATCTTCCTGTAATCCCATTATATAGGTATGTTACGGTCCCAATCTTCTTCCTTTACCTCTGGTTGTAATCGTTGGAGGCAATCGTGTTGTATCACTTCGTGCACTGTTGGTGGTTCAACGAGAAATGACCCGATTTGTAGCTGCGGAGAGATGACAACTTTGAGGATGACAAGAACTCCAAAGAATTTTGATAGAAAATTTTGGGTACAATCTGTTTTTATTTTTGTGTTAATAATAAATTGGTTTTAATTTTTGGTTTATTGATTTACAGAGTAGTGGTTTCAATAATGTGGGCTGCAACTTTTTCAAATGGTTGTGTTGATGAAAAGATGTCATCATCATGACACAAATGAGGCAGATTAATGATTTTAAAGTCCAATCTGTTTTGTACTATTGTTAAATGAAGAAATGAATTAGTTTGATTATGATGATATTAGTTCCAACATGTTTGAAATGACATCTTAATCTGAGCATTGAAGTAAGTGATATTAATCTAAGTTTGGGAAAAATTAAATTGATCTAAGTTTGGAAGAAGTTAAATTCATAACATTAATTCATCCTCATTAAAATGCATTACATCAATGTTTGGCAAAAGTGAAATTGAACGAAGTTTAAGGAAAGTCAAAATGCAGTACAATGCTTGACTCTCCACTTCATTCCGAGCTCAAGAAAGACGAATATAAAGAAATTTTCCTAATTGCAAAATTTCTCTTAAATTGAAAAAATTAACGTTAATTAGCCACCTGTACAATACACGTAACATACCCTAATACAAACTGTGCCACTTATACAATGCTCCGTAAATGATTTAAACGACGTTACATAAAAGGACCAAATAAAACACGAATTGCGAAAATGAGAACCATTTTAAACATTAGGTAAAAATGAGGACAATTTTAATCATTCTGTCAAAATGAGGACCATCCGCAACAAACACTACGAAAATGAGGACAAAAAGGTTTTTAAGCCAAAAATAAAAAAGTAATCTACTTTAATTTCATTTTTAGAAACTTTGTAAAGTTTCTCAAAAAAAAATTTGTCACAAGCTAATTTTCCATAATAATATATGATAAAATTTGGATACAAATTATTATATTATTATAGTAGGTTGAAAGGTGGGTGCATGTTTTTGTAGAAGGGTGTGATAGTATTATTATTTTCCATAATAATGTGACAAGCATAGAGCCATATATACGAAGTCCCGTTCTACGCATAATCTGAATAATATCTTACCCATATTCAAGTGTGAAAGATGGCAAACAAAAATGCTTCTTTGAACATATTTTTCTTCCCATTCCTGGCTCATGGCCATATGATACCTTGCGTTGACATGGCCATGGTGTTTGCTGCAAAAGGGGTGAGAGCCACCATAATCACCACCCCACTCAATGCACCAACCATCTCCAAAGCTATACAAAAAACCCAAACTCATCAAACCAAAGAGATCAACATCCAAACCATCAACTTTCCTTCTACCACCGAGACTGGTTTACCTGAAGGATGCGAACACGTTAACGCACTTCCATCTCTAGCTTTACTGCAAGCTTTCCGTAACGCTACCAGGTTGCTGCAGGAGCCCTTTGAGCAACTGCTGCTTCACCACCATCCAAATTGTGTTGTTGCAGACATGTTCTTCCCATGGGCAACTGATTCTGCTGCCAAGTTCGGAATTCCCAGGCTCGTGTTCCATGGGATGAGTTTCTTCTCATTGGGTGCTTACGAAGTAATGAGGCTGTACGAGCCTTACAAGAACACTTCTTTGGATTCAGAATTATTCGTTCTCCCTAATTTTCCTGGTGAAATAAAAATGACAAGGTTGCAGGTGGGAAGTTTCTTTAGGAAAGATGACGTGGAGGCGAAGAGATTCTGGGAGGAAATTCGTGAATCAGAGGTGAGGAGCTATGGGGTGGTTGTTAACAGCTTTTATGAACTAGAGAAGGATTATGCAGATCAATATGTGAAGGAATTTGGGAGAAGAGCATGGGGTATAGGCCCCTTGTCACTTTGCAACAAGGATAAGGAGCAGAAAAGAGGAAAAGAAGACGAGCATGAATGCTTAAAGTGGTTGGACGGGAAAGCAACTGGTTCAGTTGTTTACGTGTGTTTTGGGAGCATGACAAAGTTTTCCGATTCTCAGTTTCGAGAGATTGCTTTGGGACTTGAGGCGTCAGGGAAAGAGTTCATGTGGGTGGTGGGGAAGAGAGAAGAAAATGAAGAAGAATGGGTGCCGGAAGGATTTGAGGAAAGAACGAAAGAGAAGGGAGTAATCATAAGAGGTTGGGCACCTCAAGCGTTGATTCTTGAACATGAAGCTATTGGAGCGTTTGTGACTCATTGTGGATGGAATTCAAGCTTGGAAGGTGTGGTGGCTGGGGTGCCTATGATCACTTGGCCTGTGGGTGCTGAACAGTTTTACAATGAGAAGTTGGTGGTTGAGGTGCTGAAGATTGGTGTGCCTGTTGGTGCTAGAAAATGGAGTAACTTTGTGGGAGATGAGGATTGTTGCATAAAGTGTGATGCTGTAGAAAAAGCTGTGAAAAGGGTATTGGCAGAGGAAGAAGCAGAGGGAATGAGAAACAGAGCAAAACTTCTTGCTCAAATGGCGAAACGAGCGGTGGAAGAAGGAGGCTCTTCCTACTCAAATTTGGATACCTTGGTTCAGGAGCTGCTCTCCCTTTCACATTAAGGCGCAATTCCCTTGTTCAATTCATATTTGTCGCCAGAAAACCATACTGTCCGAAATTGTGTTATCGTTGATGATTAAAAGATTCAGTTGAATGTGTTGTTATTTTCTATCAAATATTTGTGTAAATTTCTATGAAGAAAATTTATTTATTAGTATTCAACATAATTTTAGAACAATTAAAAATCAAAACTACTTATTCAGAAGCATGTTGCGGGTTTCAAGGTTGATTGATTTGTGATTGAAGCAGCTCCTTACATCAATTTATTCGGTGCAATAGATCTGTTCGGTGGAGGACCAAGTTTCATGAAAAGCTTTCGTTGTGAATGGGCGAACAGATTTTACCAATTTATGACAATATTGTTAACTTTGAATGGAAAGTGCCGAATTTAATTGGTGAGTTTTTGGCAGCTGTTTGGATTATTTTTGGCGTCTCTAGAAACGATATTGGTTCAACATCACGCAGCCGAAAGCACTAACTCTACGCAGTGACGTGACAGCTGCAAATTAATTTGGATCAAATTGATTCAAACACTAGGACGGTGAATCGGCTAGTTATAGTCGTGAAGAATATCGCTCAATTTCGTTCCGCAATTAAATTCGAACAATCCTATAAACGGCGCCACTTAATTCGTCACACAAATTCTCAGGCACTTCATTCATTAATTCATGATTCAAATGCCTGGTTTTATTTGATTAGACATATGTAACACTTATCTGTGATGATAAATATAAGATGTATAATTTATTCTTTCATAATAAAAAGGAATTTTTATTTCCGGTGAATATCTCATAAAAATTAAATATATTTGAATTAAAATGTAATTAATACGTCAGGTAACAAAATACTCAATGTGAAAAATACCTGACGTTTTTGTAATTAAAATATAAAGTCATGTCAATTCTTATGAAATAAACATAAAAAGTGAAAATGACGTCGGTCAGTCTTAGATTTCTTCGGTCCACCCTTTGTTTAAGGTTTAACGACGTTTTAAAGTTTGTCGATGTGTCACCCGACGTTAAACGTGTTTTAAAAAGTTAAAGAAAAAACAGTGAGTCACATTTTGCCCAACATTGTTCTTTTGCGCGGAGACCTAACAATTGCGACGACAGCAGCAACAATGACAACAAGGTGTGATTTTGGGTTCATTTCAATCTCACTGAAGTTGTTTCGATTCCCTTGTTATCATTTTTTTTTTTCATTTTCACCAAATGGTTTTCATGCAGACTGCGTTCTCAAGGCTCCAAGGTCACCCTCTAACGGTGGCGACGAGGCCCGGTTGTTCCTAAGTTACTTTATTGCTCTGCTGCTATTTTTTCGCTTAATACTTCGTTCTTACCTATTCGTTTTCAATAAAAGGTTAGTTTTGGTTTCATACATTGCACTTTCTCTTCTTTTATTTCTTGTGGCATTGGTTATATTTTATCATTCCCATTCTTTTTCTTTTATCTTTAGACAGTTTTTTAGCAATTTGAGGAATTTTTTTTGAAGAGGTCTGATTAATATGAGAGTTTTAATATAGATATTTAGATAAAAAATATTTTAGATGTTTGATTAATTATTAGTTCCATTGTTAGTTTATTTTAAGATTTACAAGGTGATCCATTAAATTGTATTGTTTTTTTGTTTTATTTGATATTTGATTAATTTAGATTTATTAGATGTTGTATGTTTAACTAATTTTAGATTTATTAGATTTTCTATTATTATTATTATTATTATTATTATTATTATTAATAAGTGCATTGTTATTTTATATTAAGATTTATTATAATTTTAGTTGAACATTGATCAAATCTTAGATTTAGTATAAATGATTAAACATTTAATCACTTGAATTAAATCTTGAATTATTTGATCAGACACTTTGAAAAAATTATTTTTCATAATTTGCTATAATGTGTATATTGAACTTTATGCAAAAATTTGATAAAATTTCAATTGAGACCATTTTGTTTTCTTTTCTAAATGCATACATGATTGTGGTCATGAGTGCTCACTTTCATTTCATGTACTTCGGAGACCAATGTGAAATGTTGCCAAAATTTTATCAAAATTATGATGTTAGATTTCTTTGTATATGAGTTAGCAAATTATGAAAAATATTTTTTTCGAATGGGTAGAGCCTCACCTTGTGAGAGATAGAAATTTGAGATTGATGGAGTTTGTTATGAACGTAATATGGATCAAAGCTAGATGATGATCGTCACATCAGTGAAGAATCTGAAAATGTTCTTTTTGAGTACTTGCAATATGCTCAAAATATGCAATCTTTGTGAACGGGACATATTTTTGTGCCTGTGTTCGTTATCTTAATCAAATATGTTAAGACTTGGGCACAATGTGTGATCATTAATTCATCTTCGGTATAGTAAGGAGTTATACAGTTTGGACTTGGCATGGAGAAGTATTCCATAAGCCTATGACGTCATGAGGAACAAATTACGTGGACAAATAGATGAATGATTATTTAGAGGACATGGTAAGTGATGTTGGTAAAGAAAATTTTGGAAGAGCTCTTTTATGTATTCACTTAAGTCTGATTAAGATGAAGAGTTGTACCTATGATGCCTTAACTTTACACGAATGTCAACAACTTTGAAATTGTCACCAATGCAGGAAAGGATTTCGTCCATAATTATTTTGGCCATTTTGCTACGGTTGAAGACTTGAGGCATATCCAACCGAGGTAAAAATGGTTGACCTTTCTGCCTCGGTTATGAACCGAGGCATATTCATCCCTTACTACCTCGCTTCTAGAGGCAATCAAGGCTTAAAAGGCATTAAAATTAATATATATATATATATATATATATATATATATATATATATATATATATATATATATATATA
>Ga0209589_1003526_pt1 | contig 27324 bp, 12 predicted proteins | sample CowpeawhiteBW_FD_187525 | JGI IMG/M metagenome (GOLD analysis project Ga0209589, IMG submission 187525) | Root nodule microbial communities of legume samples collected from California USA - Cow pea white BW (SPAdes) (version 2) | ecosystem: Host-associated > Plants > Roots > Nodule | place: USA...
GATTGGAATCCATATCCATTAAATGGATTTTAAATGGATTAGATTTTTAATAAAATGGATTATAAATGGAGTGGATTGGAGCAAAAGTGGATTGGATCAAGAAAATTAAATTTTTTGCCCACCCCTAGATGCATGTTACTAATAAGCACCTACGTGGATGAGGAACTCACCCTTTAAAGCTAGCTTTTAAAGGGGCAGAACCAAACACTTCATTTCTCCTACGGACATCCCTTACTACTAATCGCGTGTTGAAGTTTGACTTTAGTGCATGTTGTCATTATGCACCCAAGTACTTGGGGAACCATCCTTGAATCTATTAAGTAAGGAGAACCTTAACTTAAATACTGTACTGAACATCCCATATTCCTCAATATGAGACTTAAACGCAGCCTCATAATGCTAAAGTCCCTCCTATCATAGACCTTGAGAGCTAACATCTCGACAATGAACACTTTATAGCACATCACTCAACTTCTTTGTTGGTCAAAACCCTCCACCTATCAGAAGGAAGTCTTTTCCTGATACCTACAATTCAACACTTCTAATACCAACTGACAAACACCAAAGCTAGTTGTTAAGAAGGGGAAACCACATACTTGAATACTACACCGAATATCCCATACTACTGAACTGGGGTTTAAACACATAATATTCAAACCCCTATCAGTGAATGTTCATTTTAGGTAAAATAATGTTTTTTTCCCTTTGCATTTTAGTTGTAAAAATTTGTAAGTTATGATATTTAATTTTAGATTTTGGTCAGAAAGTAACTTGATTTTCAGCGGTACTAATACATTTGTTGTATATTAACTTTGACCGATGAATTGATATAAAAATGTTGTCCTCATCTTTAATTTCCAACTTATACTGTTTCTCAATATTTTATGGTCTTCGAGCAGGTAAAGTTTTCTCTTGAGGCAGCAAAATTTGCTCAAAGTAATGCATCTATTGGAATATATGATGCTTCAGCTGGTATGCCTTTCATAGACTTTATGATGATATCAAAAGCTTGTTACCGACTTTGATGAAAGTTTACTACCTGATTTCTGCTACTAAAATATGGTTAATCTCTTTTCTTATCAGTATCATCAAGGCAATCAAGATCTCTGGCCGAGGATGCCTTCTTTCATCCTTCAATTATGTCTATAAGCTACTATTCATTTGAGCATTGTTTTGCCATCTATTCGGTTTGTCCTTGAACTCTCCTCTCTGCCCTATAGTCCGGCTTCTGTGAATTGATAGAACTTGACCTGTGGATGATTGCTTTATATTGGTGGTCGTCTTTACCTTTTGGCACGCATCATTAGGGAATGTAGGTTATGCATCTGAAACGATTCTTGTTTAATTTGTCATTTTTTTATCACAAAGACTGAAATGAATATTAAGATATTGGAAGGACCGTGGTGCCCATAAAAAGATGTCATTTACGGAAGCTTGTGTTGAGTGTTCTCTTTAGCCTTTACTTTGTTCTTTGAGCAAGTCTAAATTCTTTTTGGCTTGTTTGCTGACCTCATTATGTTTGTTGTTACTGCCTCTGCTGCTGAGATACGACATCAATTAATTGAGTCGATTTTAAGCAGCAATTGACGACTTTCCTTCTGTTATTGCAGCCATTTTTCCTGCCAGTTATTATGCATGTCCTCCTAGGTGCTTTACGAGAATGGAAGAGGTACAAGCAAGAAAATAGAAAGTATTTAGCAGCGAAGGCCAAAGAAAAAGTTTCATAATCCTCTTGACCATAGATTAACAAGATGAAGGAAGTTTCCTGGTGGTTGGGGCCTAGCATGTGGTAAAGCACCTCAGTAAAGCCTCCGTCCTCTCTTCCCAAGATCTGCTGAATGTGTGAATTTTGCTGATAATGACAATATTGACATGACACTTACCGGACATTTCACATTATTGGAGCAAGGTAATGTTGGCACGGTGGCTTTTGATTCTACCATAGTTGAGTAGATTGAGGAGAAAAAAGCATTTTACTAAAAATCATACTTTAGCTATTGAAAAGTTTCATTACTATGTGAAATCTATCAAATCGAGTATCTTTATTCTACTGTGCACTTCATATTGTGAATGAAAAACGACACCTTTGACTAGATTTTGTTGAATTGTGCTTATTATTTGTGATTTCTTAATGAAATAATTGATATTTGCATCCATTGTAATCTTACTTTTCACATCTCTCCTTCCTTACTGAAGCGGTAGAACCTTATTAGTGGAGCAAAAATTATGGAGATTTACGAGGGAATTTTATCATCTACATTGTCTTTTTTGGGAACTGCATATATACGAGAACACATTGATAAATCATAAGTAGATTCCTTTTATGTCAAATTTGTTACAAAATTGAGTATCTATCTTTGCATTTAAAAACCATGGTTCCTCCACTAAAGCTGTCAAATGAAGCAGAGAGACGCTATTGTTAGAGTCATTATATTTGTGCAAACGATAAACTCTAATAATTTGCATAAACTTCAAATAAGCATAATGCCCTGAGTTTACAATTACAATAAACACTATGACAGAACATGCATCTAATTCAAAATGAATTTTAAACCAACTGTATGAATCTAAAACAATACCCGAAAAAAAAAAACTTACATTAATGTATGTTTTGGTTGCATAAAAATTGAGGAATGGAGGATATGGAAACGATATTATTTGTTTGGATAAATAAAATTTGAGGTAAGACCTATTAGTATTCTTTAGTACTTCAATCTAACATTTTTAATTTCATATTAGTTTCTTTTTTTTGTTTCACTAGGTCACTGTTCTTGACATATCAATGCACCTATCTGACCATTATCAGATTCTCCAACTTCAGAAACTTTTCCATCCAGAGAGTTCTTCGGTGCTTTTGGATGGAAAATCATGAATATAATAATAAATATGAATGAGTTGAAGCAATAATGACTAAAGATATTTTAGGAAAACGTTAATTTATTCGTACATATTCCAAAATCCTTTAACAAAAGTTCCTTCTTCTTATACATGATAGTCTGGTAAATTCGAGACTCCTCTCTACAAGACAAGGAACCTTAGTGAGATTCAAACTTGAAATACCGATTCGTGGTAAAGCTTTGATATCATTGTTACAAAAAGGTTAACACCTTCATACAAGGATTCAAATTTCTTTAACAAACATTCCTCCTTCATAGGTAGCACTTGACAATTTGGTAAATTTAGGACTTTCCTTTTGTAGGAGTAAGATTCTTAATGAGGTTCAAACTTGAGATGATATTAGAGTCTTGTAAAGAATCTAATGTTTCGAGTTCAAACCTCGTTGAGACTCCTACTCCTATGGAGGAAGAGTCTTGAATTCACCATGTTAATAGGTGTCAACTTCTAAGACTGATAGGAGTTAGTCTCTAAAGAAGGATCATTTCTTAAGGAGTTTTAAATTTAAATCCTTGTATGAACAAGTTAACCTTATCATAATAAGTAATAATATTATCAATTGGTACAGTCTATTTAAGAGAGAGTTGCAAATCCTCTATAACCCATTCTTCTTTATAATAGTCGATAAAAAAATCCTATAATGATGACAGGTTAAAATATGGTAAAATAGTATTAAACTAAAACATGAAAATAACAATAATTTAAATGACTCTTTTACACATTGAAATCTTACTATTATACTTTGTTTCTCCCTTTCAATTTCATCATCCCTTTTAATTTCATCAGTATGTTACTTTTTCATGCCACTATCCCAAAGGTTTCAATAATATATATATATATATATATATATATATATATATATATAATATAAATATTTATTTTTTTATATATTTATTATATATATATATATAATCTAAATATTCATGATCATATATTATTTATTTCATATTTCTCTAAGAATAATAGAAACTTATGCAATAAGTTTATGAGTTTTAAGAAAATAGTTTGTCCTTATTAACAATGTGTTGGAGTCATCTAAAAAATGTGTTAGAGATATAAAAGTATATTTTAAATTGGATACTTTATTGATAGTGTCGTATAAATGTTGTTTGATGTGTCAAATGCATGGGACACATCTTCTAAGAGGCATGTTCGAGCTTCATATCTCCAAATCTTCATTCGGGTTTGATAGGTGATGGTGTAGCAATTGATATTCCAAGTGTTTGTTAGAGGAATTTGAGGTCTAAACAATGATCTTTCTGTATAGTAATAAAAAAAAAATTATTGTCAATTATCGTATATTAGAATATATTAGAATAAATGTTAGACAAATTCAAATTACATTGTATAGCAAACCTTTAAAGGTGTTTCCAAATAAGCATAAACAACATAAAAATTTTCATTTATCCTTTAACAAACACAAAATTACTCTCTATTGAAAGAAAAATCATCAAGAAAACTATAAAATATTTTACCTTCATATTTATTTGTTTTCGTAATTGTATGTTTTGTTTTCAACTAAAAATGAACTTTCTTTCAATAACTAGATATTCCTTTTACCATTGTAAGAGACAAATTTAGGATTTGAGCATCGTGATTCTCCAAATTTTGACAATCACTTATTATCATTGACCATTATTTTGAATTTAAGTTGAGCTTAGAAAGACCAAATGCTCATTTGGAAAGTGATATTGGAAAGACTTTGGCTAGTAAAGACAAGTGTTTAAGTTTATCCATTTGTGACTCATCTCTCATTCTTGGGAGCCTAAGTTGGTGAACTTATATATTTTACTTCTAATGAAGGAAAGGATTTTTGAAAATAGTTATTACTTTTCAAATGTTTTGGGATTTTAGTCACTTTTTGAGTTTATTTTTCAGAATTGAGATTTTTACTTTGTTATGTTAGCTTACCCTTTTGTTCTAGGGTTGTGGTTTTCACTTACGATGATCGTTATTTATCATAAAAACATATGATTATATAGATATTGAGGAAGATGCGCAACACTAGAAATAATGGTTAATATTGAGATATGTTTGGGGTAGCCTTTTAGTCTTATGTTTTTCCTTTCCAATAAAGTTTATGTTTGTAAAGAAAAATTATTTTCACTGAGATTTCAATAAATAGGAATCTAGTTTATTTTAATTATGTAATTCTTGTTAGTTATAAATCTTAAAAAGTTAAAAAAATTAGGTGTTACATAAAAGGTTTAAATCTCATCTTCACTATAACAAGATATTTGATTAGTGAACTCATACATAAGCTTATAGCAACAACTTTCTACTTTTAACTAAACAAACAACTTCTCACAAAAGAAACACAACAACAATAACTTATAGATCTATCAAGGATGATACCAATGATGTAATGTCCTAACATAAAACTATGTATACTACTTGTGAGAATAAAATTCATAACATACATACATATATTCACTAATATAAACATGAACTTTAGATCGTGTACTATAGGCCCTTGCGTTGGAGAAGAATAACCACAAGTGAAGCCGAATTGGATAGGACCCAAGGCGACATGAGGACGCAAAAGAGGACGGAGATAGCGCCTTCACGAATGACATGAGTAGAGGATCCCATGATATTGGATTGTCACAAACCCATTTTGTACCAACTCCCTGTGTGGAGAAATGGTTTTTGAAGATCCCTCGCATCTCTAGTCTCTTCCCTGAAACTCATCCTCAACCTGCAACCAACCAATGGCACTAAAAAACTGAAACAAATTACTCTCGTAGACAGAAGGTGTTCGCGAAAATGTCCCACTTCATAATTTTATCTCTCGTCAGAAAAATAATCCATTTGTAGTCCGAAAAATAATCTAGAACCAAAGGACCAAAATAAAGTAATAGATAAATCCTTAAGATTGTAGTAAAAATAGGATGAGAAAATAAATAAGTAAATTCCTTAGGCTTGTAAAAAAACACTGTCCTTAAGGATTTATTCGCAGTATATGCGCAAACCCCCCAGGGTACAACAGGAACATCTTGGATCTATCCCAAGGTTAACATAAACTAACAAGATAAACTCTTCAAAGAGTAAGTAACCCAGGATATAAGAGAAGAGAGAAAAGGAAGAAAATAAGAAAAGGAGAGATGAGAAAAGTTATCTTTTGGAAGAGGATTTAAGCTCCTATTTATAGGTGATGAATCAATTTAAAAAATCCATACTTTGTAACTGAAGTCTAGTGTGGAAAAAAATATCCCATAAAATGTGGATGTGGGATCAACTTGTGGAGAAGATCTCGTTGCAACAACATGCACCATCCTAAAAAGGAGGGAGGCTTGCTAACGTTGCAACAACTGCAACGCTATTATTTTCGCAATATTATTATAAATATATAACAATCTTGTGTGTACTGCTTTTGGAAATATTTTTCAAATTCAGAAGCTTAAGCAAGAAATGAAAGATGATGCTTAGATGGTATTTCCTCAATTAAATGAAGATTCAATGGAGTCTAAGAAAAATTCAATGGTGGTTGATTCAATGGAGGTTGGCTTCATCAAATAAGGAGGAGATTGTTAGTACAACTGGTTTGATGATTTAGTGCTTAAAGATTTGATGAAGATGTATGAAGCCATTGCATTGGAATGTGTTGAAACCATGATTAAATTGATGAAGATGTGAAGACTTGATGAATCATGTGTTGATCAAGCTTGGAGTGTGAGCTAAATATGAGTTTCACATGAAGAACACAAAGCTTGAAGATTGGTGCTCATAGTGTAAACCATTTTGCATTGTATAGATGTCTAGGGTCTAGTTGGTGTCTTTTAACCTGTTGAATTGGTTTTTAACAAGTTAAATGGTTTGCTATAGTAGTTTTATTCGTTACATTTTCAATCAGTTGATTTATTTTTCAATTGACTAATTTAGATTGAATGAAAAATCAACCTGTTGAATTTGTTAACAAATTGACTATACATTCTGTGTTTCCAAAGAGAGGGGTAAGACTTACAAATTTTGAACACGAAATCATTGTGAATTATGTGGAAAACTCTCTCTAGATCATACAGATGTGCAACCATTGGTGATTGATTTTTTATCTTTCTTGGAGCAATTTTGCTTGTTTTAGGAACTTGGAGAGAGATGTTTGGTTGGCTAGGGAGAGCCTTAATCTAGGTTTAGTCTTTCTCAAGTTTCTGGGTGGTTCTTGATGGTTTTCTAGGTCTGCAAGTGTGATCTTGATGTGTTTGTTGAGATTCTTGTGGGATTCAAGAGTCTTGGTGTGTATTTTGTTTATTTTGAAAGTGTAATCTTGTGAACTGTGTAAATCTTTTGAAATAGTGCAACTCAGACTCGGATTGCCTTGACAAACTGGATGTAGCTTAGATTTGAGTGAACCAGTATAAAAAAATGTGTCCTTGTGCTTGACTCTATCCGTTCTCTTTTTGATTTGTGCTTTAAAATTTCAAGAATTGTAGTTGGTATATTCTTTTAAGTGTTCTTGTGTAATCTAGCATGACATGAGGCTTGACTCATATTTGTATTTCTTATTTGAATCAATCTTGATAAGTCTTTTGTGTTGCTTTTGGTTTAAACTGTAAATTCAAAGTTTTGTAGAATTCCTAGCATTTTAGTCGACTGATTTAATATTTTGATATGTTGATTTGTATTGTATTGTTAACTATTTAATGAAATTAGCCGATTGTTCATGTTTTTGATTGATTAAAAGTGTGTAGTCCAATAGCTATTGCATCCTCATTTCGTGATTCATTTGATTCAAGTTAAAGCTGTTTTAAGCTTTCAAAACTAATCAAAGTTTTTAATAAGTCAATTTCACCACCCCTTCTCGTCATTTTTTCAATACTCACAAAACTGTGTCTGACTTTGATTATCATGAAAGGGAATGCATATCATTGGTTTAAGTTTTGGCATCAGAATAACAATAATTCTTCTTAGGAGGATTTTACAATAGCTTTAAGTAGAAGATTTAAAGGTCGAAAGCAAATTACGATCTTAGAAAAGTTGGTTGCTATACACCAATATGAGAAGGTCACGGTCAAGGACTACATCAGAGAATTTGAATGAATGGTGTCCCAAGTTTTGCAAACATCAAAACAACAATTGTTAAGTATTTCTTTGTTAGGCTGCAATCTAATATCCAAAACCAGATTCGATCACATAATCTAACGAAAATGATTAGAGTAATAGAAATTGAACATGATGTGGAAGATGCTATGAAAGAATCATGACAAGCAACATGATTGTCTTCTGTGGCAAATTTTCAAACTTTCGTTATCATGGTGGGAGCAAAATTGTATCTCGGGCCAAGACCACTAAAACTGATAGTAATTTGCAAGGGACCACTGGTGTTAGCAGCACAGTGAGAATGAGAAATTCAGGCATCTCATAAGGATTAGTAGAGTAGTTTTGTCAACGCCTTCCAAGTGGATTCCAACATTGTTACATGAATATCATACAACTTACTTAGGGTGACATTAAGGAGTTTTTCGCACTAATAGATGTATAGCTCAATCAGTTTATTGGATTGGTATGAAGAAGACGACAATTGATTTTAAACTCAACAAATATGCTCACTTTATTCCCATTAAACACCCGCATACTCGACAAGACTAACTATAGAAATTTTCGTGAAGGAAATGATTAAACTCCATGGCATTTCATCCTCCACTGTGAGCTACTAGGATCCAACTTTCCTAAGTCTATTTTGGAAAGAAATGTTTTGATTACAAGAGACCAACCTTAAGATGAGTACAACCTATCATCAAGAGACTGATGGCTAGACTAAGGTCCTAAATAGGATATTTAAACATATCTAAGATGCTTCAATTTCGAACAACCTAAAATATGGGTAAATTTTATACCACATATTAAGTACTGGTACAACACCAATTACTAAGGAGCAGCGGAGTGCACACTGTTGCAATTGTGTATTGTTGAGCTCCCCCTTCCCTAGCTAGGTCTATTAGACTACGGTGGAAGCGATAACACAAGATTTGATGACACATGACGAAGCCTTTAAATAGCTGAAATTCTCTCTAGAGAAAACCCAAGGACAAATGGTAAAATTTGTTAATCAACACAGGAAATCGTCGCAATTCAAAGTAGGTGGTTAGGTATATTTGAAAATTCTCCCTCATAGATAAGTTTCTATGCCTACAGAATTTCACCGTGAAAAAAAATATATTCTCCTTTGTAAACTTTCAACATTTTTATAGTGCATTATGGTTCACCATCCGTGAGTTGGAGTATTTTATGTATTTCTCCCCTCTTTTCTCTGTCCTTTCATGTAAGGTATCTATCATTATTACACTCAACTCTTTTTGGGAGATTATTATTAAGCATGTCCCAAATAAGAATTTGCCACACTTAGACTCATACCCAAAAGAACACCATTCATAAAATTTAACCTCAGTTTCTTATGTCATGGTGATTATTTTCATGTACTATAGAAAACCTTAATATAGGAATATTCTTTAAATTTTTACCATTTTATGTCTTAGTCTATGTAATCATATCATTAACAGAGTCAAAAAGTTTGCCTATGCATGCATTGCTGTTTATTTGCTTATTTATTTATTAAAATATATTTAAAGGTTGAGGAAATAAATAATAAATATTTTAAGTTTATAGTTAAGTTTTGAACCCAACCAACCTGAAAAAAATGATTTATAAGTTTAGAAAGCCAACATGTCTATAAAAATATAAATAGTAAACTTTTGTAAAAATACTAAAGATAAAACATGTGCAAAAATATAGGACAAACTCCCAAAAGTTATCAAGAATATGTAGAAAAATACAAATTAATGTATGAACAAACTAGTCTAATGTATATTGTTAGACTCGTCTAATTAGTGCATTGTTAAACTCGTCTAATATGTGTTGTTAAACTCGTTTTATAAGTATATGAACACACTTGTCTAATGTGTATTGTTAAACTTAGGGGTGACAATGCGGGCCGACCCGGCCCGCATAAGGCCCGCACAACGCGGGTTGGCCCGCCTCGCCCCGCATACTCCTTGGCCCGCTTTTTAAAAAAAATAATAATTTTTTTTTAATTTTTTTCTTAATTTTTATGATAAAACTTTCAATGTTTAAAAATTGGAAAACTTTAAGAAGTTCACAAAATTAAGTAAAGACTTTGGGGAATTAGATGATAAATTGATAATTCAACATTTTCACCATATTCATACTATGACATACACAATGTATTCTTTAAATTTTAGCACATTAAAAATTACATAATACTTGTTTTTTCCAGTTATACAAGAATTTGAAATGTTAATGCAAGAGTCCATAAAAGAAGTAATTAATATACACAAGTGCAAGTTTTTTTTTTAATTTTATGCGAGCTTGCGAGCCGGCCCGCGCGGGCTAGCCTGTGCGGGCTGCGGGCCTATACGGGTCAGGCCCGCACGGGCCTATGGGCTCACTACCCTGGCCCGCCTCGCGTTTTTTCTGCGGGCCTGTCATCCCTAGTTAAACTTGTCTAATCAGTATATGAACAAACTTGTCTAATGTATATTGCAAGACTCGTCTGATTAGAGAATGAATAAAGTCGTTTAGTGTGCATTAATAGACTCATATAAAGCAATAACAAGAATATTTCTAATGGAACATCTTTCACAATCCTTGGAGAGATAATTCACTAAAAGACCGAGGGATAAGTAATTTGACTCATTCACATCCAAATCATGAATGTTAGGAATCCATATTATGCAAGGAGACATTATTTTTGCTAATTTGGAGTGAGATTTCATGATAAATAAAGGGAATCTTTCAATTCCTCATGTTGTCATCAAGGTTGATAACATTTTCTAGTGATTTGAAGATAACATCGCGTTGGTCAACTTCAGTTTCGTCCAAATTAATTTCAAATTCACAATCATCGAATTCAATAGTAGGCTCCTCCTGTAAGGCAGTCTCATTCATAATTTGTTCGATCTTTTATAAGGTTTATTATATGACTCATTGTTGAGAATATTTACTTAATATTTGATTTTATTTCAATTAATTTTTAGAATTATGAAATTAAGATTGAGATATTATAAATATTTTATATTATGTTACATTTATATATATATATATATATATATATATATATATATATAAATAAAATAAAATAAAATAACAAGTTCCTTAATATATCACTAGCGAACACATAGGCACGACAACGCCTGTGTATTCGCATTTTTTAATTTTTTCAATAATATTTATTTTTAAAACATATATAATAATTTTTAAAATAGTTGTTAAATAAAATAATTGTTAAAAAAGAGTTTTTAGAATAACGGTCAAAATAAAAAAGATTTAAAAAAATGTTAAAGAAAATTAATTATAAAATAATTAATTTTTAAAATAATTAAAGGTAAAACGAATGTTATGAGATGTGGACACAAAAAGAGAAATCCCCTTTATGTTTTATATATATATATATATATATATATAATATAGATAGATATCTCTTATATTATCATATATCTCTATTATATTTTCATAACTTCTCAAATTTTCCATGATCTATAATATGGGACTTAACTGAATCTCTATTAAATATAAAGAAATTCTGCTTTCTCAATTCTATCATTTAAATAAAAAATTATTTAAATTAAAATAATTATTTTATTAATTTTAAATATTTTTTTTTTTAAATTTGGCTGTTTTTTTTTGTTTAAGTGTTTTCTTAAACTTAAATATTTTTTTAATTATAAAACAACTACAAAATAAACAAATATAAAATTATAAAAATTATTTATATTCACTATAAAATTATAATTTTTTATTATTATTATAAAAAAGTGAATATGTTCTCACCGTATAAATAAAAAACTAACGTTTTATATGGTAAAAGAATTATTATAAAATTAAATGTATTTTATATACATTTAATCTTAATAATTTTTTCTGTTAAAAACGACTATAATCTTAAAGAATTTTGTTTTCGGAAAAGTCAATTAATTATGAAGGAATGATTGTTTATTTATTCCCAACTACAATACCCAAATCCAATATCTTTTTATAAAGGCATCCACGCCAAACGCGACCTTATTGGTTACCATTCACTATCTTTTCTTCTATCTGCGACCCCATTGAGACTTGATAGACTCTCACAGCTCCCAAATTCCAAAGCCAATTTTTCTCTTTTTTGTTTTGTTTTCGTTTTTGGGGTGAAATTTGCAATCTCCAAGGACCAGTGTTCTTATTCTTTTTCCATTTTTCCATCAAATTCATAGGATTTTGATTCTCTGCAACCAACCGTATCACAGTTTGGATTCGTCCACCTTCAGCAAGTGTTTGTGTTTAGGTTTAGGTTTAGGTTTCATTTGAAACAAACGCAAAGGATGTATTCTGATCGGGTGGAGACTGGAACTCGGAGGTCAGTTAAAGAGCGTCTTGATGGGAATTTCCTCACTGATTCTACTCGCCAACACAAAGTCACCGGAAAGAGGTTATTGTGTTGTTATTATTACTGCATATGAATTATTTTTATTTCCACTGTGGAAAGATAATATAGGTGTTGCATTCTGGATTTTTTGATGGCGTGGGTTGACTTAGTGGTGCCTTGATTTTGGTGTGATGGTTGTGAGGGGTTTTGTTTATCTTTTTGAATGTCTCTGTCTAGTGTTGGCAAGGGATTGGAGTGATAAGGGTTCATGAGTTAGGTTAGTGAAGGTGTTTGGAGAACTGCTTTGTCTTTATGTGGTCTTCTATGTGTGGAATTGAGCAATTGGGGAAAAGGCTTGGCCTGGAGCCGGGAGGAGTTCCTTTAGAGGTGAAACTGTCGTAAATACTTGTCTGGGGTGGGTGCTTATGATGATGCAGTGGGTGTTATTGAGGGTTGATTTTAATTTTCAATCAGAGGATTACTGGATTCTCATTGTCTGATTGGCTTAGAGCCTCTTTGATTATATAAGCAGTGTGAGTATTTTTGTTTGAAATTGTTCGTTCGTTGTTTTGGTGTTGTGCCATGTGATTTGTATGCTTTGAATGTGGAGTTCGGTGATGCTCTGTTAGATATTTTGTGCCCTTCGTGTTTAGTGTGCGGGGAGAGGGTGTTATTTTTAGGTTTTTCTTTACAGGTACTTCATTATGAGAGTGTCTGTCTTAATTGCAATCGTACTCATTGAATTGTTTGCTTTCATGAGGTGGGAAGGGTGGATCAATACACCTGGCAATCTTGGTCGTGGGGGAAACCTTTTAGGACCAATGCTCATTCATTGGATGGATTATTTCTGTTTTATTTGTATTCACTTTGTTCTACTTGATTGTTTAGCACCGTGGACCTTCTATGTTGCAAACTTAAATGCTTATTTAAACTAAAGACTTGGTGATGTATCCCAATCATGATTTTTGCAGGCAGAGGCAAGATGACAAGTGGAAACATGATCTCTATGACGATGATGAACACCAGCTCTATAGTATGGATTGATTATGTTATTCTCATATGCAAGTATAAGTTGCTGCTCTTGTTGGATGCCGATAGTTGATTTTATGGGTTTTGACTGTGTGTTAATGACTTGTGAAGATCGCAAGGTCACTGCTCAAGATCTTCGTTTCAAGCTTCAAAAGAAAGGCCTGCATCCTGGAGGTCAAACTGGAAAGAGTTCTTTTCCTGTTGAGAGGGATCTCCGTGAAAGGCTATCAGGGACAATGACTCCACAACCTAAAAACTATGACCCACCAAAGCCTAAAGTCGCTGCTAAACCAAGCAGTAAAAGTATCGATGTTGAGACTCCTTCAGTACATATCAAAAGATCAGCTAACCCAACTCCTAAAAAGGTGTCTCGAAAGGTATATTGTTGACATATTTCTTGTTTATTGTTTGATCAAGATTTTCTAGAATGCTCTTACAGGGATATTGGTTGTAGTGTTTGTCATGTTCTGTTGCTCCCATTCCCTCTACATTCAGCATTTCATTTGCTGTTAAACAAACTAGTGATAATTTTTTTAGAACAATGACAGTGACTGCCTTAGTAATTTTAATTATTTACTACTATGATATATCAGATTCATTGGTTTCTTTATATTAGTGAGCTAACCTTAATTTTAAGGTGTTTTATTAGAGTGACGTCCAATGACTGTATGTGTTCATTTAATTTCACTAGACTGATATTATTTTAGCCATGTTCACGCTTTGTCTAATGTAACAGTAGCAAAAATGAATATGTGATTATCTGCTTGTGCCCTATATGTGTTGAATCCATCTTTTTTGAAACAGAATAGTTGCATTACACTTAAAGTTAGCCAGTAGGAACTAGAATTTGTCTTGCATTGTATGACGTTAGTAATACTAATTTTATACTGATTTTTTTGCAAAATATGCTGTTACGTTATGCTTATGATAAAAGTCAAGCTGTAAAGATGGGATGGGAAGGCAATAATTGTATCATAGATTTTGTGCTATGTTGAAAGTTTCTGTAATATTGAAAACTAAGATACAAGTAGTAGTTACATGTAGTTAACTTAAATTTTTAGTAGGACGGATTTGTGAAGAAACATTAGAAATTCAAATCTTTAGCTTAGGATTAGATGCAGGGCAAAAATTATATAATTCAATGTTTAATAGCTGTTTAGGCTGTTGTAGCTTTCAGTACTGTTTATTAGTGTGCAGTAGGATTTACAGTAACCCCTCGTTTAATTATGAATCATGATCGACCTTCTATATCCTAAATTAGATGAGTACTTATCAAGTAATCTATAAATAAATAGATTAAGGACTTAATTTGTCAAAGACTAACTACTCTGTGAGCTTAACTTGTTAGTTATGCCTATGAATGGTTTTACAGATAACGTGCCTTCTTATGCAAGAACTCTGTTATTAACTCCCTTGAACTAACTGGTTAATTTTCTGACCATCCGAACTATTTCCCCATGGTTCAAAAGTAAGTTTTACATAATGAACTGTAAATCTGCTGGGATGTGACACTGCTGGGAGGCTGGAAATAACTTTTAACAACTAAACATTTTTTATTATGATACTGAAAGTGAAAGTAGATGACACATTTTTGTTTGTGATCAACCTGATTGATTAACTAGACAAAAACAGTGGAACACCAGGATTGTCCCTGGATATGAGTTTCTTTTAATGTTTTAATCCTTTAATTTTTTCCTAGTCTTCTTTTTATATCTCTGTTTTTTTGTATTATCTTCTTAAATAGATGAAACTGTCCCACATTTTATTCACACATGCAAAATAATTCAGTTATGTGAAATGAACAGTTGTTTTTACCACAATTTTCCTTGCTAGGTAATGTGTTTCTTTACCTGTGGAAAAAATTAAATTCAGTATAACCCTGGTTCTTGCTTAACAGGCTGACGCTTCACTGGATGAATTTTTGCTGTCACTGGGTCTCGAAAAGTATCTCATAAGTTTTCAGGCTGAAGAAGTATGTTATATATCTGTTACCTCGCCTTCTTGTAATCCATGTTCCTTCATCTTATTTTTTAGAGCAATAATATTTGTGAATTTTTCTTTCAGAAGGTTGCAAAAAGGGAAATGATTTAATCAAAATAAAGGAATCTAAATATGTAGTTACATTTAGACTAAAATTCAATATTATAACAGAATTTTAATTGCACAGTAGAGTTAAAGTTAAATATTTATGACTAAAAGCTATTTCTTTAGGTTGATATGACTGCACTCAATCATATGACTGATGAGGATCTCAAGGCCATGGGTATACCAATGGTATGTATCATCAAGGAGCGTGGATTCCTCACTCCCACAAATTCCTAAATTGTTATTTATCTTAAGTCAATCCTTCTCTAGTTTTGATGTAAGCAATTTATTAACATTTTCTTCGTTTCTTAATTCTCTGATATACTTTGTTGATTTCAGGGACCAAGAAAGAAGATACTTTTAGCCTTGGAGGCAAAAGGCTGACATTTTGGTCATGTATTTCTATACCCTTGTTATTATAACTTACTGCACATTAGAAGGCTTATAATTATGTTTATACTTTGGACTTGGTCAAGCTTGCTTGTATTTTTTAGAAATCCTTTTGGTGCTTCTATTACCATTTCAATCTTCTTTCTTCCCATGTGTTGCTGAAAGTGGCATAAACAAGCTATTGATATTTAAAAGAGAAAATCATGAAAATTAATTGATAGAGTGTTTTTTTTTTTTGTTTAGCTGGCTGGACATACCTGATTTGATGGGTGATGATGGTGGTGGATGCTTAGACTAAAACAAAGTTTGCCTGTATTGATAGTTTTTTCCTTTTATACTTTTAAACCAAGCATGCTTTTCCTTTTTAATGTAATCTCTTTATGATTTTGAGTGTCCATACAACTTTAGTGTTTGTAAATTCGTGAGAAGGAAAAAAAGAACTAGCTTGCGAACTTTGCTTCTCTCCTAAAACTGCTCTTGCATCAAGTTTGGCAAACAACTGGAAGATAAAAGATTTAATCCAAAATGAATGAAAATGTACCAAAATGACAGCAAGGATGAATCAAAATAACTAAAAGAGTTGTGCATGTATTGGTTAATTTTAAGACCAAACATATCTTTCGTGAGAGGTAATTTTGTTTGTATTGGGTAAAATTATTATAGATTACAAAAAAATTCTTTAAAAGAATTTAAAGTATATTTACAACTGGGTGCTAAAATGCTTGTGGAAGTGGGCCACAAGTAGTGCATGTAATATTAAAATATTCCAATTTTCGTATTGTGAAGTTCATTATGCTACTACTATATAGAAATAAAGTTGTACGCAAATGTTAAAAAAAAAATCTAGTTGTACTTAGTTACCAAAAGTGTTTGAGTGGTTATAAATTTGCTGACACGTGTTGAATTCTTAATTAAAAACAGTTCGTATTGTATTTGAAAAATTAAAGATAAAACTGGTATAGTTGCAAACAATATTTTCATTGGTTTAATAATTTGGACTCATAACTTTAAGATATTTTGCATTTAGTTGTAATTCTCAATTAAAATGCTTTTGTTTTATTAATAATAATGATAATAATTAATGTTAGAGTATGGGTAACTCGTCCTTATAATATTTTTCAATAAACTGAAAAGGATGTTGTAACGTAAAGTAAATTAATGTTTTCCCATAATCAGTTTTCAAATAATAAAAAAAAGCAAATATGAAATGCTTATTTTGTTTTGACTTAATTTCAAATTTATTAATAAAATTCCATAATATATATATATATATATATATATATATATATATATATATATATATATATGAATAATCTTAAAATAAGTGATCCCATTTAATATTATTTTTATAATAAAATAAAAAACTACAAATTATTCAAGGTAATTATGTTTGAATTTAATTAATATAAAAATTAAAGTTTAATGATAATAGCGTTTTTAATCATCATTCAAGAATTACTTATTCATATTAAAAAAAAAAATGCAAGCAATGGTAGAGATAAACAGTGAATGTGAGATGTATTAATGAGAATAAAATGGTTTGACTAGTGAGAGATGGAAAAGGAAAGTTTCAGACAAAACTAGCATTTATGGTTTCAAATATCACAAAAGGAAAAAGTAACATGCTGTAGTTAAAACTGTAACCAAAGTATATAATTTACCTTCAATAGTTACATCTTGTGTCACATGCCGAGAAATAAATGTAAGTGCAGTGAGTTACACAATAAATGTATGAACAAATAATCAAAACACATTTGTGTAGAAAAGTATTATACATAACTCCATGTACGTTAACAACACACAGGAATCAGTGTAAGTTAATAGTAATTAATATTACGAAACTGAATTCTCCTCACATTGTCAAAATCATGTTATATATATTTTGCCAAATTCCCATTTATTCACCAATGAACAAAAAAGTGTGTATTAGTGGCTAAAAATCTTGGTTGGTGTTATTGTGTGGAATGGGTAAGATTGAACTGGTAGAGAAAATTGTGGTTGTTCCTGAACAACCTACACCACGCAAGAGAATGTTCTTGTCAAATATTGATCTGTCCCTTGTTGTTTACCAAGATTCTGCCTCCTTTTTTGACCCTCCAAACACCCAAATGAGTTTCAGTGAGATTTGTAGCAAATTATACAGTGCACTTGGTAAAATGCTTGTGCAGTATGATTTTATGGCTGGTAGACTAGTGCCAAGTTTGGAAGAGACTCAGAGATTTGAAATTGACTGCAATGGTGCTGGCATTGTAGTTGCAGCTGCAAGAACTGACAGAAAATTGAGTGAATTTGGTGTGATTTCTGCACCTAATCCACTGTTGAGGGAATTAGTTGTTTTTCTGCATGAAGGGTGTGACCAAGAAACTGATCTCAAAGAAAAACCCCTTGCATCCTTACAGGTTTAGGCTCCTTTTACTTCTGTCAAACTCATGTTTTCAGTATTGAATGTTTTTCATCCTTATATTCATTCTTTGTTCAAGTTTTTTATCTGTTTGTACTCTTCATTTCCATGCATTTTAGTCTCTAAGGTGAAGTTCAGTTTTAAGTGATGATGTAGTTGATAAAGATTCAAAAGATTAAAATCTTATAGATACCAAAACAATGAGATTAGTGTGCTGAGTGTGGAATAAAATCATAAAGAAAAATTTTAAGCATGTCAAAATGGAAAAGAGTCACATATATTATAAAACTACAAACTTGTTTAAACAATTTGATTCAAATGATTTTGCGTGTTGCTACAACTTGCATGCCTGTGTAACAACAGACCTTTAAAATTATCTTGATCCAATTATACGAGCTTCTTGTATATCCATTCAATCAATTCATTTCTTCATCTTGATTCTTAAACACAAAAGTACGAAGGATTTGTTCTCATACATCCAACAATCCTACGTTGCTTAGGTGTTGAGACCAAGAGAAGTTTAAATATATCCCTTTCTCTTTTCATTTTCTGATATGTTTTCTAAAGACAAAACTGTGATAGAACTCGATACTCCAAGCGACAATACTTCAGATGCAAGAATTGACTCTAACAATATCATTCAAAAGACTCAAGATCGGATCTAACAATGTCACTCGACGGACTTGAGATCGGAACAGGATCACTGTAAACAAATTATAATGATAATACTATAAATTCGTAGATTAATTGAAGAAGGAATATAGTTAAACTATTCTCATATAAGTTATGTTTCCACAAAGAGATTTTACTGAAATAAGTTACAAATAACTTATCACCATACTATAAACTGTTTTTTTCTTTTTCATAAATTGTTCCATATAACTACACAAGCATTTATGCCACAATTTTAAATCTGATGAATAAGCTATTTCAGACATCAAATCTAAATAAATGCAAAGAATAAGCACTGTAAGTGAAGTACATTATTTGTTGTTTATGACAGCTGACTCAGTTTGGTTGTGGAAGTTTGGCACTTGCTTCTCACTACAATCACTGCACTTTGGACGGTTTTGCAATAAGAGATTTTGAGGTAAACTTAGGTGCATTAACACGAGGTGAGGATCTCATCACAGTACCTAATGCAGATAGAACTCTGCTGAGAGCAAGAACCCCTCCAATTGTAAGCCATCCACATTTTGAGTACTCAAAATCCTCTGTGACACACAACTTGTTCACTCTCAGAGGAAAAAGTGGTACCAATGTCAAACAATCCCTGCAAGAAAACCAGATTCATGTTCTTCATTTGTCGCCACAGAGCATTGGTAGCTTCAAAAAGAAAGCCCTGGAGGAGGACAAAACCTTAAAGAACACAAGCACTTTTCAGGTTGTTGCTGCAAAAATATGGAAGGCAAGGAGCATTGCAACAAGGATGTCAGAGGAAAAAGTGTCCACAATGCTGTTTCCAGTGGATGTGAGGAAAAGGGTTGTTCCTGAACTCCCAGATGGGTTTGCAGGAAATGCATTGGTGCCTGGTTTTGCAAGAGCAACAGTGAGGGAGCTGAAGGAGCTAGAAGATGCATGTCACATAAGGAAGGTGCAAGAAGGGCTTGAAAGGTTGAATGATGAGTATATTAAGTCAGGGATAGATTGGTTAGAAGTGAATAAAGGAGCACCTTGTATGGAAGATAGTTTTTCCTTGGTGGCATGGTGGAGATTGGGGTTAGAGGAACAGCTTTTTGCATGGGGTAGACTAAAGTGTGCTACTCCTCTTGAAGTTAAGCCTGGTTTGGTCATGCTATTGCCAGGGCCACAAGATCAAGGAGGCATTAACATATGCCTTGATTTGCCTGAGGATCAAATGCAAGAGTTTAGTAGGATAATGCTTCAGATTTAGATCTTGTTTCACATTTCTATGAGTTATAGTAGTGTTGTTAATCCCATAAGATGAACTGTTTGTTACTTCTCTCAGTGATTGCTTAAGGTTTTGGACCATTGTTGAGATGCTTATGCTAGTTTCATCTGGTTTAAGAGATCATTCATAAAGTAAAGTAATTCATATGCTTAAAACAATGTTGTATACATGGTCTATGGGACAAATTTGTCCAAAAATTATGAAAATGGATAAGTCAGAAAATAATTACTAGTCACGGACTATGTTGTGTGGACTCATGACGACTTCAAAAGCAAGATCGTGAGTAGTCCACATGACTGTTTCGTGAATTTATGAAAAAGTGAAGTCATCATGAGTCATCTCGTGTTAATATTTTTTTCTCAAGTTGTAATTGACAATTTCACAATACAAAATATTAACTTTGAAATCAACATGACTTCTAATGACTTTAATTTTTTCAGAAATTTACGAAGAAATCATATGAAGACCTCACGATTTTTCTTTTGAAATTGTCATGAGTCCACACATCTTGGTGGTGTATGACTAGTAATTATTTTATGAATTCCTATTTTTGTAATTTTTGGGCAAATTTTACCCTAATATATATAAAAAAAACTGTATATATCATTAAACTACTTTAATGATTAATTTGAATGCAAAATATATATATATATATATATATCATTGTGTGGTAAACACTTGTATGATAAATTTGTTTGGACTATTCCACAACATTTTCTTATACTAACATTTAGTAAACAAATTCACTGAAAAGATATACTATTTCAATTCCAATAGCAGTAGTTGCAAATGATTCAATCTTTTGAAACATATACATGAGTTAATTAAAGGCACTCCAAGGGAATCTCAGGGTAGCGTTTCCTATCAGTACAATAATCATAGGTCATATACTTATGTTTGATACGTTCATATTGACTTTGTCTTAAAGGATCCAACTGCCAAAACTTCTGGCTATTCCACCAGTAGTTATCAGAAGAACAATTTTTGGCATTTGAGGTTAAAACTTGACAGCCACTGACATCAAAACCTTGGAAATTTGCTTTGAATGGTGCATAACTCCAATCAGTTTTGGTTTTGCCTCCATTTGTTGCCCAGCTTTCTGCATCCCACAAAGTTGCTTCTATCTGCATTGCCTTTGATGGGTATCCCACCCCAATATTTGTCTTGTTCCTGTACACCCTAATGGGCACGTTATCCACGTAAAATCTGCCAATTCATTTCAGATACATGCATAAAAAAAGTGCTTATAAAAACTTCTCAAATTCATCATCTTCAACTTTCTGAAAACACACTCCCATTTTTATCATGAAAATTGAGAAAGTTGGTGAATCTCCTCTCTTGAAAAAGAAAAGAAATGTAATGCATCTTACACAATTTGATGTTGGTTCCAAAGAATTCTATAACTGTGAAAATCTGCAGAAGGGTCAAACCAAAGACGAATTCTTTGCTCTCTATTCCCTTGGCCATCTACAAATACATTGGTTTGTAATCTATATGGCTTCCCTTCTCTGTTGCCCAAGAATTCAAAATCCAACTCATCATGCTTACTTCCTTCTGAACTTAACTGCAATACATCAAACACATTAACAACTTTGCAACACAATTCAATACAAACTTTTAGTTATGCAGAATAACTAGGGAAGATATCAAACTATTGTAGGTAAAATGAATGCAAATTTTGTCTTAATTGTTGAGCTCTTGAATTCTACTTTCTGCAGAGGATCATTCTTTATCAGAACTTAACCTTTTTTTTATCAGAAATGTGATTTAAACAACTTATTAATGAAAACAAAAATCCTAATTATTGGAGTGCAAAATAAGTATATTGATTAAATTCAGCTAGTTAATTATATAAATATAATACAATTTTTTGCCCATTTTTGTGAGGAGCAGTAATAACTATGAATGTTGTATTTTTAAATTTTTTTTCTTTTTAAAAGTTAATAATCTATATCTATATATATATATATATATAGATTCTCTATTTTATGTACACATTAATTTTAATTTTATTTTTTATAATATTGTTAATTGATTTTTTAACAATAATTACTATATTAATTTTTAAAAAATTGTTGTGAATTTCATTTTTTTTCCTTCATCATATTTGCAGTTTTTGCATTAATATTTACAATTTATAATTTTTTTCTTAAAACTTAAAAAATACATAGACACACGTATGCTAGTTTTGCATAAAGACATTTCGTGTGGGATGATGTTGACAATATATGGCTTCTCTTTCAGCAGGAAAAAGAAAAAGGAAAAAAGCCTTTTCTCTAAACTAAAATTAAATTATACAGAAATTAAAAAAGAAACAAGAATTTGAAAAAATTATGAGGCAACGTCAACCAATTATTAACTTAAAAAAATGTATTTCATTTTTCATTCTTTGTAAATTCTTTCGACTATGCCCAAGTATCTTCACAGGATTTGTTTCGACAGGAGTTTCCAAAATCATGAGAAAAAGAAAAAAAAAAATATAAATATACTTTTTACAAGTTAAAACGAGTTTCTGCATAAATTCTTTCTAAAAGATCTGAAGGAATTAAAATTAACTTCTTCATTATTAAAGATTAACTTATGTACAATTTAAAAATAAAATTTTTAAAAGATTATGTAAGTAAATTTCTATAAATTTTAATTTTTGCTGTCTTAAACACTTTTCTGTTGTAGAAAGCGTTTTTATAAAGAAAGCCTTCTCAACATTCTTACTTGAATGAGTTTGACTTTTGAAAGTCGTAATATCAATTTTTCTTTGTGTGATGAAATTAAAATATATGAATTGTAAGAGATTATCTCTTAATTAAGTAGGATTAAAGTTAAGAGAATTCACGTAATAAGCTGTGACAACTCCAGCAGAATTTCTGTTTGGTACTTTGATCCTCATATGAAAAAATCCAGACCCATATGCCATCTTTGATCCAAATCCAGATCCTGTATAATAAAAAATAATTAACACCAAATGTTAGATAATAACTTACTTAAATTCATTGATCCAGTGGCTAATCAAATAATTAAGTCATATCTGTTGAAAACATATATATGTATGTATAAAACAATATATTTGTGCTACCAATAAAAGTGTAAGAAAGGAGAAGAAACCTCCAACAATTTTTTCATCATTTTTTCATACCAATTGAAAGAATACAAAAAAAAAAATTGAGAGAAAATATAGTTTCAATGAAATTACTTTATATGTTTATTTTCTTATTTCTTATTTACTAAGGGGGTAATGTTTTCTCTTTTTATTTAAAAGAGAATTTGTAATTCTGTTTATTTAAAGATTACTAAGGGGTAATCTTTTATTGAATGAATTTTTATTGATTTTTTGTTTTTTTATCAGCTTTTATTTGATTTTGTAATACTAGTTCAACCTAAAAACAAGAATCACCGACTTTACATATTTTAATTATAGTAATCTCGAATATGATTTAATAATAACGTCCCGCATCACTTTTACATAAAATTTTCACACATGATTTTTTTAGTTTAATTTTGCGTTTTTTTATCAACAATAATAAGTATATTAAATATAAAGGGCATTTTAGATATTTTGATCTCTTCAAAAACTTAAAAAAAAATATTTAATATATTTTTAGGTACTAAACTTTGAGGTAAAATTAAAATTTATTTATATTCTAAAATTTTATATAGTCCAAAATTTTAAAAATAAATAGAGATAATTGTTCTAACTTAATTTTATTAAGATTTCTTTTATATATTAATGGATAGTTCATGTCAGACATTTGAATTATTTGACATTTTTCGGTTCAAATATAAACAAAAAATGTCTCTTAACATTAAAAAAGTTTAACGTCATGACATCGAAAAGATTATATCTACTTATCTATAAATTTAAAATATGAATAAATTCTAATGTTATATTCAAATTTAAAATACAAACATATTTTATGTTTTAAAATATAACCTTTTTATAACAAGTGTAAATTGTTTTAATAGTAAAACATAGCATAAAAGTTTTACATCTTAAAGTTCAATACGTACAAATTTTTTTTGTCCTTCTGAATGATTGATTAATATCTGTTCCACATATTCAATATATATAAATAAAGATGAAACAAAGTGTTTTATTTATCCTATTACTGAAAAAGAATTATTTAGGGGGGAGAATACTAAAGTATATAAAGTAAAAGATAATTGAAAAATAAAAGTAGATGCAAACAAAAAAGACATGTTATATTAACCTGAAGAGTTATCCATTGTGAGCTGAATTTGTCTCCCTTGGTTTAAAGACACAACATGATCATCACCCCAAATAACCTCATAGTTTTGATCGAACCTTGTTTCTGTGTCCATCTTTCCTTGCACAACAACACGAAGAAGGAGAAGGAAAATGAAGAATTGAGAATCCATATTACACTATTTTGAATATTAAAACATTGAAAAATATTCTTATTATATGTTGTTTGCAAAGTTATGCACATCCATGTTATATAGACATGTGATGATGTAAGGTCTATTTGTAAATGGAAAGATGCATGCCATGACCCATAATTGCATGGCCAATACGCCATTGACTTCTCAATATTACTATCGTCCATAACAAACCACATCATTAGGGCTTTCTTCAGAAGCAATGTAAATGGCGACTTTTCGTAGCTTCATATATTCATTATTGTTATAATAAAATAAACTTTCATCACAATATGGTTAACTCTAAAACAAAAACTTCAATCACAAATTTTGTCTTTTTCCCTCTTTTGGATGTAATTGGGTTTTTCTAGACTTACATAACAAAAATCCACAAGATTCCAGCTCTTCCATTGCTGTGAAATCAATTATCGAATATTTTTATTTTGAGAAAATCATGTTTCATAATAAAGCTTCAATTGCTTGCAAAAATTTTCTCAGGACACTTTTATTGCATTACGCATATTTGCTTTGAGTTGGAGTTAGTGATGACCCATTTTTTCTTGTAGTGGGTTAGGTAAGGACTGTAGGTAGTGTTTATCTCTTCTCGGTTCTGTTTAAAAGAGTTTTATCCAATTACACATTTGTTGAAAAAAAGTTCTCATTTATTTTTATATTTGCGAGTATTTATAGTTATTCTTGAATATTTTAATATTTTATTTTTTAAAATTTTTAAATAGAATTATTTAAAAATGAATTTTTAAAATTTAAATTTAAATAATTTTTTTAAATGAATATGACTTTGGCGAGGAGTTTGTGAGATTTAGTTTTTGCGAGATAAATAAAGTGAACAGACTTACTAATTCAGAAAGTATTTGTAATTTATTATAAAATTGTCATCACTTATATAGAAAGTCTTTGCAATTTATTATACAATTGTCATCGCGTCACGTTCTATATTGGTTATGAGTTTAATCGGTATACAAAGTTTTTGTAATTTATTACAAAATTTTTACTGCTCCACTTTATATACTTGTTCTGGGTCCAATCAATATGAAAGTCTTATCATATTTACAATTCTTCCACCACGTCATTTTTTATATCGGATTGATTATAATCTGTATAAAAGTTGCTATTAAAGTGATTTTTGCACTAGTTGTTGAGCCTTCTATAAAAGTGTTTTATTTTCCTTCTTAGCCATGACAACGTCTAGCTAGATTCACCTTCTAAAGCTTTCCAATAGGTCTTGTTGAACAATAAACTCACACATCTTCAACCACCGCACTCTAGTGGAAAAAGAGGAATCTATGACGACTTATTATCACAGGTATAAGCCATATGTCATCATAAGTTGACCGGTGACATTTTAGTAATAAAAGTAATAGTTATTATGGTAGGTAAAAGCAGACCTTTTATAATAAGTGAAAGGAGAAAACTTATTATGACATGTGTAGTGAACCTATCATAGTAAGTGGTCGCGATGACAAAATTGAATTATGTTGAAAATATATTATGACATATTTTGGGAGACCTTTCATAGTATCTATAAATCCCTAATTTTCCCTTCATTTCTCTTTCTTGTCTCCCTTCTTTCTCAAGTAGTTCACATCCTCAAATAGTCCAGACACTTGTTGTTGTCATTTGGCGTTGTCGTCGCCTCCCTCATGCGTTGTCGTCGCCTCCCACAAGCATTGTCGTCATCAACCTTTCCCAATGTCGCCATTTGGACCATTTTTCCACCGACGTTGCTTGTCGCTTCGTTTGCCCTCTTTGTCGCGCCTCTAACAGGTTTTTGTACACCTATTATAGTAAGTATGACTTACGGTTTTTGCGATGTCATAGAAGATGCGCATTTATTATGACTCCTGCAACTATGGTGCCATAATACCTCTCATAGTAAACCTATTTTACTTGTCATAATAAGCCTATTTTCTACTAGTGACAATTTGAAATCATTCACTCTTATGAACTCTCAACTTTGATACTTTGTTGAAGTCATAGTTGATAAAAATTTCATGTTTATCACAACAATATCTTATGGCATTAATGCACGTTCATAAAAAAATTAGAACATCCAACACAAACATCACAAGAAATTAAAAAGAAAAAATAACAAGGAGTAAGAATGAAGAACAACATAACACTAAGAAGATAATGCTCTTGAATTAGAGTGATAACGAACTCTAATCTACGTCCAATATCAAATTTAGGAGGAACACTTGTGTCATACGAATAAAACATTACCATGTCTTATGCTTTATTGTATTTAGCTCTTAATTAATCCAAATAATGATTATTAGACTTTTCAATACAGGAATCATAAAGAGCAAACGAACTTGTTTAACTAGATGAATTTTAACAGGCTTTTAATGAAATGAGCTTTAGGCCTTGAATTATCATTGATGACAAAGAGAAAATACTTGGCACCTCCCAATAGTGGTACTTTTGAAGCCTCAAACAATCAACATAGATGTTGTCCAATATGGCTTCATCTTGTGCATCTCATAAAACTTTTGTTTGTTCTACTTTCCAAATACAATATTAAAAAAAAAAAAACTTTCACCTTCTAGTTATTTAATAACCCTCTTTTGGACAAGATAACCAAGGTGCCACCACTGATGTGGCCTAGATGCATATGCCACACAATATGAAGAGTCAAACAATATGATGATTAGAGGTGGCAAAATGGATCAGTCTGATTCGTTTTGGCTCGTTTCGCCTTTGACCCGCCAAAAACGGATTGGATCGGGCTAGCTCGTCGCAAAGAAACAAGTTGGACAATTCAACATGTCTCGTCTCAGGGTACGCTGGCCCGCCACTTTTTTTTTTTAATTTCTTAAAACTTTCTTTAAATTTTTGTTTATAGATTATATACATACATATATA
>Ga0209589_1003527_pt1 | contig 27319 bp, 15 predicted proteins | sample CowpeawhiteBW_FD_187525 | JGI IMG/M metagenome (GOLD analysis project Ga0209589, IMG submission 187525) | Root nodule microbial communities of legume samples collected from California USA - Cow pea white BW (SPAdes) (version 2) | ecosystem: Host-associated > Plants > Roots > Nodule | place: USA...
ATATATATATATATATATATATATATGTGTGTGTGTGTGTGTGTGTGTGTGTGTGTATGTGTGTGTATTTAGTAATATCTTCAATTATTCCTTGTCACCATAATTTGATTTTCAATCAAAATATGTTCAAAATATGTTGAGACATGTTGCGCAATTCTCTTAATCATCTTGATCATCAATTTCAACTTACATATTTCATTAATCAATTTGCAATTGATCTTGATCACCTTATGATTAGACAAATTTCTTTCATGCCATTCTGAACTTGATTTGTTTTATCAATTTGATACTTGTTTTTGTGCTTTGACTCTTTACTCGTCAATCATTGTTGCAATTAGGTCGTCCAATGGAAGTATTCATCTAATAAGTTTTTTAGTATTTTGTTCCAGGAGTTGACTTGACTCGTTTGATAGATACTCGTCTAATGTCTCTGTGTGCATTTGCATAGGCTCGTTTATTGCATCATGTTGACTTGTTCTAGTTCTTCTAACTCGTCTAATCCTTCTTTTCTTTGCTTGTTTGCCTGCTTACTTTGACTCATCTACTCTTTTGTAGAAGTCTAGTGCTTTGCTACTTTAGAATGACTCGTCGGGTTAACGCAATTGTCTGATACATTCATTATGCTTTTGCACTGTTTGAGTTGTTTGGTTCTTGTATTTTGATCTGTAGTCTTGATTCGTCTAACGAGTTCAACTACCTTAAGTCATCTAACACTTGTATATAACCTGATTTGTCTGATAACTTGGTCGTCTGATCAAGCCTTTAACTCATCTAATAAGTGCAAAAGATAAGGTCTTTGGAAGTGTCGAAGAGGTAGAGGAAGTGGATGAACAATTGTTGGAGGTGGGAGAGAGAGAGGGGGCATAAGATTTGGCATCGAGGGTCTCAAACTAATGAGAGAGAAGGGACGAAAATGAAGAACGTGGCGTTGTGTTTGGGCAAGGGAGTGAAACTGTGATTTTAAGTCTATATTAATAGGTTCAATGTTAAGAAGCAAATGATTCACGAAGCACCAGACACATTTGTGAATTGGGTTGCCTAATTTTGGGTGAACTAGTATAAAATAAATTGTTTATTGTCTCTATTTATTATCCATACTCTCTCGGTCATTGCTAAAATGTTTTAAAAGTGTTTGTGAAAATATTCTACTTGTAGGAGACTTACCAATGTTCAAATCAATAAGAGATATAATAATAATAATAATAATAATAATAATAATAATAATAATAATAATAATAATAATAATAATAATAATAATAATAATTTGCAAAATAACTATGAGAAAAGAGGCGATACTTCCTTTGGTGGAAGTGTGCTTACATAGAATTTTGGTATTTGTAAATAAAGATAAATAAAAAAAAAAACTAAGATTTAATCATTCTTTTGATTCCTATTTTTATTTAAAAATATTAAGTTGGTCCTTCAAAATTTTTTAGTCTCAATTTAGTACCAATTTTTGAAACATTGATGTAATTTAGTCATTTTCGTTATGGCTTGAGAGAGATCAAAGATTTTTCATCAAAATTGAAGCCGTTAATGAGTATGATTTGCTTTCTCGGTGTAATTAACATAATCCTTATGTTAATTTAGTGAAAAATCCTTATATTGTTTCAAAAAATTTAACGAAAATGATCAAATTATATCAATTTTTCAAAAATTAAAACTCAATTAAGACTATAGAAAATTGGAGGACCAAATTGATACTTTTGAACTAAATGATAAAGCAAAATAATAGAAAGGATTAAGACTATTCAAAATAATGAGATAAAATAGAAAAGAATGTTCTAATAATGAGATAAAAAAAACTGTGTAACCTAATAAAAAAGATATTAGAAATATTTTGTCATATTTATTACTTTTTTTTAATGATGCATGTAACTAAGTATTTATTATTTATAATTGAGGTTATACAAATATTAATACAAATATATATATATATATATATATATATATATATATATATATATAAAAATATATAAAGATGATTTCCTCTTTTGTATCCACATTTCAAAATATCTATTTTACCCTTTAAAATATAATTATTTATTAAATTTTTGAAAATTTACTTTTACTTTTACAAACTTTTTTATAAAATCATCTATTTCTGCTATTATTTTTTCTCTATTTATCAACAGTTATTCTCTCATATTTTTTTATATATTTGACTTTATTTTTAATAAATAATTTTATTTTATATATTAACTTAATAACATTACATTATCATCACCTACTAATATAACATCACGTATATTTAAAAAATGCATACACAAGGGGGCGACCATGCCTGTGTATACACTAGTTTATGTAAAATACACCTTCTCCTTGAAAATAATTAGTATCTTTTATTCATGGAAATTTAGGTATATGGAACTTATACGAGAACATACACCTTAAATAACATGATAGTGTGATGAGACAAGTAAATATTAGAGCTGTCAAAATGGGTTGGAACCCGCGGGTTAATCCGGCTCACCACGGGTTCGGGTCGGGTTGGGTTGAAATTTTTTACATATTTCAATACTGGTTGATTTTTGACCCGACTCATGTAAAACCCGACTCACTCGGGTTGAACCCGTGGTGAGCTGGGTTGGCTCACCAACCCGCAGATCAAAGGGTCACACAATTGTTTTTTATTTTTTTTATTAAGTTGGGTTTTACATTTGGGTGATGTTAGGTTTTTTTATCCAACACATAAATAATTTGTAATTTTTTTTATTTGGGTTTGTATTTGGATTGTATTAAAGTTATTAAGATTTTAATTAGAATTACAATTTAGTTTTGACTAAAAAAAATAAAAAAAATGTATTTTTTTTAATTAAGTGAACCCGTGAGCCAACCTGTTTAACCTGCCAATCTGTGGTGTGTCGAGTTGGGTTCAGATTTTTTTGGCTCGCTAAGAAGTAAGCCGGGTTGGGTTAACTCACTAAATTATTAACCCATGGTGGGTCGAGCCGGGTCGGACCGGGTTATCCGTTTAGACAGCTCTAATAAATATATCACAATTTATGGTAAAAAATATCATATTTAATTTTTTTGTGTAAAATTTCTATAATCAACTATTTTTATAATATCAATGAATTAAGGAAAACATAATATATAATAGAGCTGTCAAAACGGGTCACCCGACCCAACCCGGCTCGCCCCGCGACGGGTTGACCACATAGTGGGTCAACCCAACTCAGCTCACTTATTAGCGAGCCAACAAAACTAAAACCCGACCCGACCCACCACGAGTTGGCGGGTTAAACGGGTTGACTCACTAACTCACTTAATTAAAAAAAAACACACAATTTTTTTTCTTCAATCTCAAGAAAACTAAATTATAATTCCGATTAAAAATCTAAATAAACTTGAATACAATCCAAATAAAATCCCAAATTATGTTAAACTCAAAATACAAACCAAAATCACAAAAATATAAATTACTATCTAACATCAAATCATTATTGTCACTTATCAAACTATAGTATTAGAATCTTGAATGAATAAATCCACAACATTTTCATCTCTTGAAACATGTTTTTTATCCCTATCTACAATATATACATATATATATATATATAATATAATATATAATATATAAATATATATATATATATATATATATATATATATAATATATATATATATATATATATAATATAATATATAATATATAATATATCACAGGTTCAACCTGAATGAGCCGGATTCTTAATGGGTTGGGTTCATTTTAATTTCGTACTGAAATTTGTAATTTTTTTTCTATCCAACTCGACTCGAACTCGCAGGTTATAACCCATTTTAACGGCTCTATATATAACAAAAAAAGTGCACATAGATGAATTTTGGTAAAAATAATAAGAAAGAAAACACAAATGATATTATATTTTATTTAATTTGAAAAAAAAACGAAAAAAAGCAAAAAATTCAAAAATATCTACTCCTTTAAATTTAAATTTTAAAACTTTTTCAATTTTTATTTTCTCTTCCAAGTCTCGAAAACACTATGTTTATTTGTTTCTGCGTTATTGCTTACGTGTCCAACATTAGCTGCGACACTTCAGCCTGGTTCCAAGAGGTTACACCTTTGGATGCACGCACTGAAGCATGCGCCACTCGCATCACCGTGGTTTCTCGTAGAAGCCACCAACAAGGAAAGTAAACGTTGCAAAATGGCGCCAAAGAAGAAACCAGAGCCCGATCCTAGCGGAATGTTCTCAGGCATGGTGGTGTTTTTGGTTCCCAAAGGAGTCCAAGCCCGTCGACTCCAGGTACAATACAAGTTTCAAGTTTCACCGGCTAACAATGGATATCGTTGTACATTTGTCATTTTTCAAAACCCACCTTTTTTATTTTCCTTTGAAGTTTCAAAGTTTTCATCTTTTCTAAGTTTCTTCACTTTTTCTCATGTATCAGATTTGGAAGGAGCGGTTGATGCAAATGGGGGCTATGATAGAGGAGCGCTTCTGCAAACGGGTCACTCATGTTTTTGCTATGAACTCAGATACGCTTCTTCAACAACTGGATAGGGACCGTTTGTCACGTTTTAAAGGGGTTGGTTTTTTCTTCATTATGTGATGTATGAGTGCTTAGTCTGATTATGTCTCCTTGGAGATGTAAGGAGGACAACAATAGTATCCATAAAACAACCCCATTTTTGATTGGTATTTCATCAGAAATATTGATTGGTATTTCCCTAGCAGTTTATTAAGAAGCTTGTGTTCTTTTGGAGGGCTAATAGATGTATTTATTGATGATATAGGGTCAATGTGGTCTCGGTTTGAGTTTATCTTTCAAGGATCAAAGTGGATATCTAATAATAGTGTTTGAAGGGTCTTGATCTTGTTTTGATCTCCTTTTTACTTTTAAGAATGTGTGTATTGTAGTATTGTACTTTGACTTATGTGGACTGTAATTGGTACTGGATTAGTTTGTTGGTATAGCAATTTCCTCTGAAATGTATAATTTGGGTTTCTGTTTTTGTGTTTGGAATGTGCTTTTACATGTCTTTTGTTTAGTTAGTTATTTAATTGTTTTCCGGTTAATGATCTACGTTGATTTGTGCAGAGAGTTCTCCTTTATCAATGGCTGGAGGACTGCTTGAAATCAGGGGAGATAGTATCTGAAGATATGTATGTACTGAACTTGAATCCTCAAGGCAAACCTGAAAAGTCTTTGGACCCTCAACCAGGCCAGAGCGATCCTCAGCAATTGCATAATAATAAAAAGACGAAATACACGGAAATTATAAATCATGAAAGTAACGATCAGGGAGGAAAAAATGATTCATTTTTATCAACAAGCAGCCATGAGGAAGGTGATAGTTTAAGTTATGGAAATACAAGACCTCAACATCTTGATTCTGAAAGTGACGTTGTAAGTGCTAAGATCTATCCGCCTACAGCTGAACATTATTTGGTGACAATATTTTACTCCAAAACAATAATTTTTCTCAGGCATCTCTGTTAAGAATAAGATTCTGACATATATAATTAATACTTTTTCTATCTTCTGGTTCATATAACTGTGTCTAGTGTTTGTACCACGCACACACACTCAAAACTCCGCTAACATGGGTGCACTTTGCAGTCATCTTCATCATACTGTCCACCTGATCAAAACAAAAACATAACAGAGATATTTGGGAAACTTGTAAACATATATAGAGGTAAGGCTTCTATTACACCTAGTCTCCTACATATTGCAATCTTTTTATATTTTGTGCTACTCTGGTGTTCTTATTTATTGTGGTATGCTGTTTGAAGCATTGGGAGATGATCGAAGGTCCTTTAGCTATTACAAGGCTATTGCTGTTATTGAGAAGTTGCCATTTAAAATTGAAAGTGCTGACCAGATAAACAACCTGCCATCTATTGGAAAATCATTGAAAGATCATGTAAGTGAACTATGTCACTAGACACTCTGTCTCGTAGTTTGTCACTTTGAAAGACAATATATATCTTTAATTTCTGAATCATAGTTCCCAATAGATTTATTGCTCTTTTGCACTATTTTGTCTTCTGAAATTTCTGTTGTCTTCTATGGTATCCTCTTACTTATTTATTATTACTAGGAATAAATGTGCATGGCATTGTCTAGTTGTACTGGAAATCCATTCAGCATGTTAACATCTACGAGATATGATTCTTTTACAAAGTTTGTTATTATTTGGCCATTGAATTATGGTTATTTTTATTAGAACATTTGTTTGGTTTATTTAGTTTTGCAGCTTATCTACCTTCTCCTTTGTCTTGTGAAATTTCGTTTTATTCATTTGTAGTAAGTCTACGAAATAGCTAAGTGATATTAATTTGGTTCTCAGAAAGACATTTCTGCCTCTTCTTTTGTAATGATGTAGAGCTTACTTTTAAATTTGTTTAGGTAACTACACAAACAACTATGTTATGTTATGTGTCTTGTCAGGAAAGAAAGAACACAACCAGAAATTTAGACCAAATATCTTGTGCAGTATTATTTCCACAATTGTTAGTACTACACACTAACATCCAAATACAAAGGAAGATTCATATAGGGCATTCCCTGTTTACACAACCAAAGACTCTCCGTACAAAAGACCCCTAACAGAGAGTGGACTATCGATAAGCATTGCTAGTGAAATAAAAAAAATACTAGGCTTTTCTAAATTTTTTAATACAGAGCACAACCTAAGTTGATTCCTAGAGGACACATTAAATTGTATTCCATCTTTAATATTTTCCTGGTGAAAATAAGATTGGTGGACTCAAAAAATAAATATAGATTGTAAAATATTCAAAATAATATTGGGTTTTAGGGTTTCTTCCCCAGCCTCATGCCTCACACCTCTTTGGATCTTTCTCACTTTGATTCAATGTGCAAAATCTGGTTGCGCTTCTTTGTCTTGGCTAGAGATCCGTGTCAAGCACAGAAGAACTCAATTCTTATTTGCACTCTGTAGTCATGTAAAATAAGATGCTCTATTTTGTTTGGTGCAGATATTGTTGACTGACACTTGGTGAAGACGAAGTTGATTGGTGTTTAATGCTTTGGTGACCCTAATAGCCTCTGATTCTTTAACTTTGGGATGGCTTCCTCTCAGGGATTTTATATCCCTTGGGGTTGTTTACAAAATCAGGGACAATCATCTTCCTCTAAATCATCTCAACTTTGTGGGCACAAAAACTTACATTTGTCCAGGTTCTCAGTAATGTCTGTGATATTCCTTTGTCACAGTTACCTTCTCCTTGCATACAAAGGATAGTGTTTCCTTTCTCATAGGGTAGTTCTCTGTTAGCTCTCCCAAGAACTCCAAAAACATCCCCCTCACAACCCCTAATGTAACTATATAAAGACTTTCTCGGAAAGTCTCCTCCACCAACACAACTACCTGCCTAATTACTTTTTTTCAGTAAATTTCCTTCTATAATATACATTCGATTTCCTCTCCTTATTTTGGTGCCATTTAGAAAGTGCTAGGATCATCACATTTCTGTGGAAGATTAGACTAGGACTGAGAGGCAACATCTCTACTCTGTATCAATGTAGACACATTTCTCCCCATATTCTGAATTTGTTTATCTTTTAGACTCCTCTTCTAAGTACACATTTCTTAAAGAACATAGCATAATTTGGAATCTCCTTAATTGCATCAAGGAGAGGAATGTTTATCTCCACTTTATTATAAGTCTCTAGTAGCTCACTATCAAATTCTAGCTTCTTCGACTAAATGGCCCTGGAAGGAAAAGGAAGTGAAATCTGTGGTGCTAGGGCATTAGAAGGGGGTGGATACCACTGCTGGTGGCCTTCTGCAGGTGCTGAAGTCTGATGCTGCTATGCTGGTGCAGTTTCCTAGTTCAACTCTCTACCACACTCCTCATGGTGATGGAACAACCTATCCTAGGAGACAAATCCTTGTGATTGTGGGATTGATATGCTAGTAATAAAACCATGATGCAACTAATATATAGAATTAAAACCAATAGGAATAAAATCTAAAACTTTCTAAAATATCTCAACAATATCTGTTCATAATATTTTTTTATGTTTATTTTAATCTGAAAGTGCTTTTCCAGAATTTCTTGAACACTAGACTTTTCACCCCATCTGATTTGCTACCATGTACAAATCTTTCTTCCTTCTTCTCTTCAACATTGATAGAGTACTCTCCTTACAATTTCTCACTTTCCTTGATTTCTATGTAACAGTTATTTGATTTCTTTCATGTCTAGCAAACTTCCTTTCATTAGGAAAGAAAGAACACAAAACCAGATACATAGACTGAATATCTTTTGTAGTACTATTTCAAAATCATCAGTATTATACTCCATCATTCACACATGACACTTCCTTTCACATAAGGTATTCCCTGTTTACCCAACCAAAGACTCACCAAAGACTCTTTGTACAAAAGACCCCTAACACCCCCCAAAGGGTGGACTATATATAGACTTTCGCACAAAGTCTCTCCCCTAAAACTACTAACATCATAACTATTTTTTTTTAAATTTCCTTATATAACACACATTCTACCCTCATTATTTTTTTGCCTAACAGTTTACTCTATGCATACTCTATGCAGATTCAGGAGATCATAACTAGTGGGAAGTTATCCAAATTAGAACACTTTGAAACAGATGAGAAGGTATTATAACCATTAACCCTCGGTAGTCAGAGATCTAAATAATATTGTATTAATTAATAATACATTTTTCTAGCTTTAATGGATCATATTATATCTTTATCCATGATCCTTGTACAACTACAATTTTTTAGTTCTTTTCCATAATAATTATATGCACATTTACTCTAGTACAATACTCATTTATCGTAGTGCTTGATAGCTCTTAGAAAGTGGATCTAATTCAATCCTATAATTTTGTTAAGTGAGGTTTGTACCTTCTATATATTGTAGTTTTACCGTATCTCTAGTCGTAGTAGGATCTCAAACATGTTCCCTCACACCAAGGATTGGATGTCTCAAACATTAGAGTATATATATTTGTGGATGGTCCTAGAGTGTTAATGCTGCAGCCTGGCATCGAGTGAATCCCTTCCTTAAGCAGATTTGAACATTTTGAGCAATCTCTTTCAAGCCTGGCAGGTGATGAACTCTGTTGGCTTAAGTGGTGGAACCTCTAAGGGAATTCTTTCAATGCGTTAGACTCCTGTTGCCATGCACATGTCAAACATGATATCTAGTGGGATGATATTTTACCCACGGCTTAGTGTATTTTCATCTGGATAATCAGGAATAACATCACTAACCTTGGGTCTCTTTTCTGTTCCTAAACAGGTTGGACAGAACCCCGTTTAGTATCTTCCAACAATTCTAATTTGTCTTCAAGGTCAAACATTGGGTAATCTTCAAGGGGCTGTTAGTATGGGACCACAAGTCTTTGGTATGAGCCAAGGAAACCTTTCAGGGCTCCAAATGGTGCAAGGTGGGGTTCCCATGAACCAAAATGCAATGAGTGGTCTTGGTCCATCCATAGTCTCTTCTAGGAATGGCATAATGATTCCCACTCTTGGGATGTCTCAACAAGTACAATCAGGCATGCAACCTTTTATGGTACAATTGCCATGGCTGCTCTTCAACAATGGCCTCTTTATCAACTAGATGTTAAAAATGCTTTCCTCAATGGTGATTTACAAGAAGAAATCTATATGGAGCAACCTCCTGGATTTGTTGCTCAGGGGGAATCTTCTGGAATGGTATGTCGTCTTCGCAAATCCCTATATGGCCTAAAACAATCTACTAGGGCCTAGTTTGAAAAGTTTAGCAATGTTGTTCAGCAATTTGGTATAACTCGGTGTAAAGCAGATCATTCTGTCTTTTATCAACACTCGAGTGCTGGATGTGTTTATTTGATAGTATATGTTGATGACATCGTTCTTACAGGGAGTAACAACCATGGCATCTCTCAGTTGAAACAACATCTCTGTCACCATTTTCAGACCAAAGATCTTGGCAAACTCAGATATTTCTTGGGTATTGAGGTGGCACAGTCCAATGATGGTATTGTTATATCTCAGAGAAAGTATGCCATGGATATTCTAGAGGAAACTGGGTTGATGAGTTCAAAGTCTGTTGATACACCCATGGATTCCAATACTAAACTTCTACCAAATCAGGGGGAGCCTATATCTGATCCTAAGTAGTATAGAAGATTGATTGGGAAATTGAATTATCTTACCGTTACTCATCTTAACATTTCCTTTGCAGTCAGTGTGGTAAGACAATTTCTTAATTCTCCATGTGAAGATCATTGGAATGCAGTCATTCGCATCTTGAAGTATATTAAAAAATCCCCTGGAAAAGGATTGTTATATGGTTCTAATAACCATAAAGGAGTTGTTTGCTATTCAGATGCTGATTGGGTAGGATCTCCTTCTGATAGAAGATCTACATCTGGGTATTGTGTCTCCATTGGTGGTAACTTGATCTCGTGGAAAAGTAAGAAATAGAGTGTTGTAGCAAGATTCAGTGTAGAAGCAGAATATAGAGTTATGGCCTCAACTGCCTGTGAACTTGTTTGGCTCAAACAATTGCTTAAAGAGTTACAATTTGGAGATGTTACCCAAATGACACTTGTGTGTGACAATCAGGCTGCTCTTCATATTAGCTCTAATCCTGTATTTCATGAGAGGACCAAACACATTGAGATTGATTGTCATTTCATTCGGGAAAAGATCATGTCTGGAGACATCAAGACTGAGTTTGTTAACTCAAGTGATCAGTTAGTAGATATTTTTACTAAGTCTTTACGGGAGCCTAAAATTGATTATATTTGTAACAAGCTTGGCACATACGATTTGTATGCTCTAGCTTGAGAGGAGTGTTAGATATTGTTTAGATATTGTTTGATATTATTAAAATATTGTTAATCACAATATCAAACAATATCTTCTATTTACTCTATTTATTTTTCAGTTACTCTTTTTAATTGTACCTCTCTCTATTATAAAGAGATTATCCTATGTGTGGTTTATACACAAGGGAGATTAATCTCAATCCCTATTTTCTTTATTCTCAACACAGCCCCTTGTAAACAGTGCTTCAGCTAATATGCGCTATGGTCACAACAGACATCAGGTGGTATGCAATCTCCTCAATTCATATGTAAAGGTCTAGCAGGGAAGCTTGTTTGGGCAAAGACAAGAACTGTCGGTCTTAATCTCCAAACTAGAAGGTTACAGGGATTCTTATGCCTCTGAAACACTTGCAACAAACTAGCTCTCTGTAATGGAAATAGTTCAACTTATATCTGAGGACCACGTGAATAACAAACAATATGTAGGAAAGGCATATTTCTTAGTTTTTCTGACAACGAACCCACATGAATTTCTTGGGCAGCTGCAGTGTGTGCAGTTATACAATTACCATCATTGACATTGCAACTATCTATTTTTGACAAAGCCTTCCACTTGATTGAGATGATTCTACTTGGGGATCTGGTTGTATTTAAGCCACAATTGTCCACTCACAACAACAACATATGCAGAAACAACACCAGTAGTTGCAATCATAACAACAACATCTTGCAACAACAACTGCAACTTCCTCACATGTAGCAACAACAACTTCTGCAGCAGGAACAACTTCCATGGCTGCAACAACAGCAACAACAACTTCCATTGCTACAACAGCAGCAACAACTTCCTCAGGTCCAACAGCAGAAGCTTTCTCAGTTGCAACAATAGCTTCCACAAATCCAGCAACAGTTGCAGCTACCTCTACTTCAACAAAAAAATTCCACAACTGCAGCAACAAAAGAAGCGTCCAAAACCAGAGGTCATCTGAATATTGTCATTATGGCAAAAATTGTGGGTGAGGCATCGAATAGTAAGGGCTGAAAAAATGCTATGATGGTTGAAATGGTTGTTATAGAAAAGAACAAAACTTGGGAGATTGTGGATCTTCCTAAAGAAAAAAATCTTGTTGAATATAGGTGCGTATTCACCGTTAAATACAAGGTAGATCAGACAATGGAAAGGTATAAGGCACAATTAAAAGCTAAGGGATATATTAGAAGCTAAGGGATATATATTCAAACGTATGAAATTGACTATGTTGAAACTTTTCACTTATTGCAAAAGTGAACAGTGTTGGAATTTTATCGTCTCTTTCAACTAATTATAGATGGAGTTTGCAACAATTTGATGTCACATATGCCTTTCTGCATTGCAATCTTGAGTATGCTATTTCTGCTTGAGTTTAAAAGGTGTGTAAACAAGAAAGGAACTTTATAGATTGAAACAATCTCCTAAAGCATGGTTTGACAGGTTAACTATTGTAATGAAGAAAATGCGGTACAAACAAAACTTAGGTGATCATATATTGTTTATTAAGCATTCAATTTCATGGGTGGTATGTAATGAAGCCTGGAAAAATGTTTGATAATATAATTTGAAATGAAGGAGATACACAAAATGAAATATTTCTTGGGCACTGAAGTGACTTATTCCCATCATGGTATTTTCATCTCCCACACAAAAATGTGATGGGTTTATTGTTTGAAACTAGTAAATTAGGATTCAAACTAGTAGAGACACCTATTTAATAAAATCACAAACTTGGTGAATCAATTGAAGATGAAGTTGTGGATAGAGAATCTTATGAAAGGGTGGTTGGGAATTTTATCTACTTGTATGGCTAGGCATCGATACTGTCGATGTTGTAGGGGTTAAATCCAGTTCATGCGTAATCCAAAGGAGACTTATCTCATAGTTGTTTATCGCATTCTCCCATACTTGAATGGAGCTCTCGAAAAAGCAATTATATTTACAAAGGCCTGTGAGATGGTCTTAGAAGCCTACACAAACGCTAACTATGTAGGTTCTATAGACAAGAAAAGATCTATCTTTACATATTGCACATGTTTTTGGAGGAAATTTAGTCACTTGGACCACCAACAAACAAAATATTGTGGCAAGATCAAGCGAAGGGTCATGATCATAGGGATTTGTGAGATACTATTGTTAAAGATAGTTTTAGAAGACCTAAAGATTGATTTGGAGAAGTCTACGAGACTCCATTGTGATAACAAGTCATTACTAAATATTGCGCATAATTTAGTGCAACTTGTTAGAACTAAGCATGTTGAAGTAGATAGAGATTTCATAAAGGAGACATTGGATATTGGGAAATGTACACCATTTGTATCCTTTGGAAATAAATTTGCAAATGTATTGACAAAAAGGTCTAAGTGGGGCCACATTTCAATCTATTGTTGGCAAGTTGGAAGTTAATGAAATCCCCTCAACAACTAAAGGGGGAGTGTTAGAATCCATTAATTTATGTTGCAGTTAATATTTTCTTGTACAATTTTCATTACATGATTAAGAGATTTAATTACTTCCATAATTAGGAGGTAGAAGGATTAATAAGCTAATAATATATTTTATATTTATTGTATCAGATCATTGATACTAAATGGTAGATCATTGATACTAAATGGTAGGGATAGGTTATGTCCATCATAAATTAGAATATTATGTTATGAAGTCTTTGTATTATATGAATAATATCAGAACCAATTTTCTTGACATAATTTCAATCTTACTCCCTTCTCTTTCCCCCTTGGTTATCTATAGGTACGAACAATATCATTATTTGGTGAAGTATGGGGCATAGGTCCATCCACAGCAATGAAATTGTATGAGAAGGGACATCGTTCATTAGATGATCTTAGGAATGATGGCTCACTTACAAATGCACAAAAGTTAGGGCTGAAATACTTTGATGATATCAGACAACGGATCCCACGCCACGAGGTTTGTAACACTATTATTAAAGTCATAACATTTCTCCTTACCCCTCCTTCCCCCACCCAAAATTTATTTTGCTAAAACCTTTATAACCTTTTTTTATTTAATAGGTTCAGGAGATGGAACACATTTTACAAAAAGCTGGGGAGGACGTTTTACCTGGGGTGAGTGAGCAGTAGACATAAATTTTGGAATGAGATTAATGAGTTTCTATCTTGTCATAAATGTTTCATTACAATCTTTCACTTGAAATTTCTCTATCATTTATGTGATATTTTCAATTCAAAATAGATGTTTTCCATGTTGGCATGTTCTTTGAAGTAAAATGGGTTGTAGATGGAACACATGAAATGATAAACATTTAAAATAAAATACTGAACACAAACCACAAAAAATACAATAATGCACTTGTTGTTGGCTGCAAATATTCTTTATGCACAATCTGCAAATAACGACATACTTGCCTCATTTCTCTAATACCAAAACTTGAAAGGTTTTAATTTGAAACAAAGAAGATTCTTATTTAATTGATTCATTTGAAATGGTACATCGTCCTCTATAGATAGGGGACTATGACCCTATAGTAATTATTGAATATAGGGAAAATAGATTTGAGATTAATCTCCCTTGGTGTAAAACTACACATAGGATAATGTATTTATAATAAAGAAGACATGGGCTAAGCCTAATATACAAGATAAAGAATAATAACAAAGATACTAAAGATAGAAGATAAAGATATCGAATATATCTAACAATATATCTAATAGTAATAATTAATACGAGATGTGTCAGGAGAAATATCAAGAGTACTAAAAGGAGAAATATCAAGAGTACCAAAAGTAGTATCAGTATGAGATGGTTGTTGTATAACCGGGACAAAAGATGACTTAAGAGATTAAAAAGACTCAACTTTGAAAGAACTCTCCTCCTAAAGTAGAGAACGCATGTAAAAAGTTTTTTAGTTTCATTTAAAGTTACATCTATGGAGGTAAAAAAACTTTTGACTCAGAGGATGATTACAATGATATCCTTTTTATTAGATGCATAGGCAATGAATTTAACAAGCAAATCCAAACACTTCCATGAAGGGTAGATAAAAAAGGAGCAAATGGAAAGAAGGCATGCATGAACTCAATTGGAGTTAGACCATATATGACTCTAAAGGGTAATTGGTTAATAAGATAGATAGCATTTGGAAAAATCCGTGTAACATGGGTACAATCATCAAGAGAAGTGACTAACTATTTATCACTAGATATAATTAGAGTTTGATGCATGCTCCCAAATGTCATAATGAACTAAATAAAAAGGATGAACTATCTTTGTACGACTAGAAGGAAATATGGCTCAATGGTGTTTTACAAATTGACATATGTCACATTTAAATGACTTAATAGAATTTTTTTGAAAAAACAACGAAGGGAACATAAACTTTAGAACAAAAAAGGATGGGTATCATCCTAGACGACTGTGGAAAAGCCAAATTTGTGTAGACTCAAAAGTAGTGCATGACTAGAGACAAGAGGTATTGATCCTATAGTTTTTAAAGCAACACAACCCTTCCATTCCTTAACAATTCCAATTGTCCTCCCTGTGGCAAGATTCTAAAAAGTGATTAGGAAAGGTTACAAAATAATTTAGGTTATGGATAAGTTTTTGAACATGAATAAGATTAGTAGAAAGTTTTGGAACATAAAGGACATTTTTGAGGCTAAGGGATGTCAAAAGAGAAACATTACAATGTCTAGTTATTGGCATACAAGTCCCATTAACAATAGTAATGTGGTTATCAGGAAAAGAAACATATGTTAAAACAAGGGGTCATATGGTCTGTTGCACCAGATTTTCAAACCCTAGAGTCCTTACATAAAGTTTTAGAAACATTAAAAGAGGAATTGAAGTTCTTACTCGTCATGTCTAGAGAGCAAGTACTAAAAGATTATGTGGAAGATTTGAGGTTCAATTTCAGCATGTAGTGCACGTATTCCTTCAATTAAAGAGGAAAGAAAAGGCTTGCCAGGATTTTCAGAATCAAAATTTGAAGCCTTGCCAGGATTAACATCCCTTACACTACTTTCCAAATATACCCTACTAGTTGTATCCTTACATCCATTCCCTTAAAAATATTCAGATGTTCAGCCTTTGCAACCTCTATCCTCGTCATAACAAATATGACCTAAAATGCAGTTTCCATGTCTACTCTCATCACTAAAATAGGTACAAATGCAATTCACCTCAAACTAGAAAATTTTACCACACATGGAGGTCATGTTTTTTGAGATATAGCCTTATTACCCCAAAGTTGGTATTCACGACGATAAGACCTATCCAATTGAAGTGGTAGAATCCCAACTTTTGGGATTTGGTCTAGCCGATCTACCTAAATGCAAAGCTAGTTGAGCTTGCATATGCAGTTGAGGAAACAAAAATAGAAAATGCAAAGTAAAGTCGACTAAGATTGCACCTACAATAGAGGAATTTGTAGTAGCAAATGCAAAGCCAGCCAAGAATGCACCAACAACAGAGGAAATTACGATAGAAATTGCACCAACGAAAGCTAGAGAAAGTACTACATTGGTAGATCAAGGTCAAGCCACACAAGGAGACAATTGGATGATGTAATTCAGAAAGACAAGGAAGGGAGTAGAGTCTAGCACAACCCTAAGGCAAAGCTGTGAATCCAACCAGGCTCCACAAAATGAGTTTTCCCTGGGTAATATTGTTTCTAATCCTAAGCTTAATGATGACATTGACACTGTTGTTGTCTAAAGAAAACGGTTGAGATCTTTCTATTGAAAAATATGTGTTGTGTGGAAAGTTGTAAGAGGGGTATAGATCTTATGTGGAAACTCTTAGCAACATATATATAAACGTGTAGGTGACTCTAGAAAGAGGGGGGATGAATAGAGTCTAAAATTTTTTGCACATATTAAACCTAGTAGATACTCAATGAGTAATAATAAAACAAAGTTTAGAGCATTTATGGGGAGAATTATTTCCTTGATATTCAAATATAGATTAGTGTACAAATTTATTCCCTTGATTTTTTTTGTATTTTTAACAAATTGAAAAATATACATCATATTTTCCCCATAAAGAAATATTTAGTTATTATATAATCAATCTATAATTATTGTGAAGCAAATGTGCAATATTTACATCCATATTTAAACGCTAACCCCTCCCATCCTTCACTACTAATTGTGTTCTAATGTCTCTAATTTCCCTTTTAAATTCCACTTTCTTAAGATGATACCAAAGCCATTTATAGTCTATAAAATCCATTTAAGTTCCCTTTTAAATTATGAGTTAATTTACTCTTTTGGTCCCTTATTTGTCATGAAATTTCATTATGGTCCTCAAGTTTTTCGTTGTCTCAATTTGGTCCTCATTTTCTTAAAAATGACTCAATTTGGTCTTCACCGTTAACTTTAACCAAACGGTGTTAAAATCAACGCCATGTGTCAATTTTTGTTTTTTTTTTTATTTTTTTAATTTTTTTAAATTTTTAAATTTTTTTTTTATTTTTGACACGTGTCACTTTTACATTTGTGCCACATGTCAAAGTGACTCAATTTGGTCCCTATATTTGTTTTTAGTTTCAATTTAGTCTTAATTTTTGTAAAAATAAAGTAATATTTTCCTTCCTTAAATTGTTACTAAATTTACTTTTTTATAAATTTTATGGTGATATTCTTACTAAAATTAATGTTTTTATTAAATATTTCTATAAATATTTTAAATTAACTTTAAATTCTACGGTTAGAATTTGATTTTGTTTTGAACTTGAAATTTAGTTCCTAAACTTATGTGTGAAAAGTTATTTGATTTTTAATTTTTACTAAGTTTGTATAATATGATACACTTGATGCCTTTATATATGATGACAAAATTGTTAATTTTTGAAATTAAGTTTGGGGTTTAACTTTGTTTAATAATAAAACATAAAAAAAACTTATTTAAAAATATTTCTACAAATATTTAATAAAAACGTCAATTTTATTAAGAATATCATCATAAGTTGTATACAAAGATTAAATTGAGTCTCAATCTAAGAAGGACAATATTGCTTCATTTTTTACAAAAATTGGAACTAAATTGAAACTAAAAATAAATATAGGAACCAAATTGAGTCACTCTGACACATGGCACAACTGTGAAGTAACACGTGTCAAAAATAAAAAATTCAAAAAAAACAGAAATTGACACATGGCGTTGACTTAACACCATCTGGTCAAAGTTAATAGTGATGACCAAATTGAGTCATTTTTAAAGAAAATGAGAACCAAATTGAGACAACGAAAAACTTGAAGACCAAACTAAAATTTCATAACAAATAGAGAGACCAAAAGAGTAATTTAACCTTAATAATATCAATACTATATATATATATATATATATATATATATATATATATATATATATATATATATATATATAAAGTTTATAGGCTACTACAACCCTTTAACATTGTCTCTCAAAATGACTTTTCCTTAATATTTCAAAATACTTCAAAATATGAGAAATATATTTGATATAGTTTTTCAAAAAAGACAAAGACTTCATCTACTGAACTAATAACTATTCAAAACAATTAGAGATAACTATCAGTGAGCTACTAAGCTAGTGAACCCATCTACACAGTGGCGGATCTTCGACCAATATTTTGAGGGTGTCAAAATTTTGGTTGAATTACTCTTTTGTTCCATTTTTTGTTAAAAAATGTCAAGTTGGTCTTCTAATTTTTTTAGCCTCAATTTGGTCCGATTTTTTTAAAAATTGATGCAATTTGATTATTTTCGTTAAATTTTTTGAAGCGGAGCAATGGTTTTTTATCATGGCTGACTCTAAGATTAGGTCAGTTACATAAACAAAGCAAATCATCTTTAATCACAACTTCAATTTTGATTAAAAAATCTTGATCTGATTCAGAAAATTTAACGAAAAATAACCAAATTGTATCATTTTTTCAAGAATCGAGATCAAATTGGACTAAAAAAACGGGAGGACTAACTTCATATTTTTGAACGAAAATAAAAATTAAAAGATTAATTTCAAAATATTTATATAAACGGGTAAAAACATTGTATTTTTTTTAAGATAATAAAAAATAATAAAATTATAATTATTGTTATCATTATAATTATAAAATAAATAAAAAAATAATTTTTATAATTTTACTATAATTAATTTTCATTTATAATAGTTAAGTTTTAAATAAAAATAGTCAAATAAAAAAATGATTAAATTAAATAAGTGATCACTTGAAAGATAATATTAATAAAGTAATTAGTTTTATTTTTAAAAATATTAAAAAGGTAAAATTGAAAATGTGAAAAAAAAGAATAGAAATATATTAAATATAGATATATAGAAAATTTTAAAAAATTAAATATATTAAAAATATTAATTAAATTATGTAGATATAAAAATTTTGGGAGGGCCATGGCCCTCCTATGTCCCTTCATAGATCCGCTTCTGCATCTACTCTTACCTAGATATGACAAATAAACCAAACCCGCTTCTGTGGGTATTGTCCGAACTCGTTTCCGTTTTGACGGGAAATCCCTGCATTAAACTGGGTAAGGGTATGTGTATGAAAAATTACCGACTTTTCAATTGGGTATGAGGATGGGTATGAGGATGTACATATCGTCTCGTCCCCATACCCCCATAATATTGTCCCTGTCATATCTCCGTCCCTGTTTAAATTATTAAAATATTCACAATTAATTAAGTAACCTTTTATATATATATATATATATATATATATATATATATATATATATATATATATATATATATATATTTCCTTTACTAGGTAACATAAAAAGTTATCTTCTTTACTCTATTATTATTATTTTTTTCATTTGAAAAATCTTTTTTGTTTCGCTAATTTTTTTTTGTTATTTCTCAACCATTGACTATGTTGATATTTGAAAAAAAAAAGATTTCTAAAGTATTTTTCATCTTATCGTATCTTTAATTATACATTTATTTTTCTTTGTGCAATTTCATTCAATACTCTCTCAAATTGTTTCTGAAACATACATTTGATAATTTTTTAACATTTTTATGTTTATTTTTATTATGTAGAATACTATTTTGATATATTTTATATAATTATTTTTATTTTCTAACTCATTATAATCATGGTGTAATTTTGTCACTTTAATTGTATAAATAAATTTTATTTACTATAATATAAAAATTTAATGTAATTACCATGAATGTTTTTTTTTATCACCATCCAAAATATATTGAATTTCAAAAGATACAACATCTATGTTAAAATTTTATTACTATTAGCTTAATATTTGTTCTTTGCGTGATTTTGATCAAGAGATATATTATAACTTTTTCTGTGGGAATGGGTATAGGATAGCAAAACCCATCTCCATCCCGCCATCTCTACTCCTACCTCTGCTCAGGTATTTATGTACGATCATTGCATAAAAACAAGCAACACAAGGAAAGTAAAATAAAGGGTAAGCTATTGCATTTAAAAGGAGAGAAAAAACTAATTGGATAGGACAAAAGAACATACACAAATATTAAATATTAAATAAATCTTTTGTAGTGACAAGCCATAAAACAAACTCAATGATTTACTATTACACTTTTACAGAAATTACTACTAAAGTTCCACTCATCATTTTAGAGCAGTAGCACATCCAACTATTATCACAAATATACTTACACACGTTACTTTTGGAAGATTAATGTATTGAACGGACTAGTGAGACTCTACACATGTCATACTTACTCACTATCTTTGAGACCATCATTAGAGAGAGATTAAGATGAAACAAAATATAATTTAACAAGTCATGACAGGGTTTACTTCACTAGTTCCATAAGTATGATCATTTTTCATATCATATTGTCTGTCATGTGAAGCCTCCTTCGACTCTCACCACCACCTAGATATCATACTCTATGTGAGTTAGATAGATATTAGTAGAGTCAGGATAGTCTCACTCTCGGAATCTCCTTTCAATTCACTTTGACATCCTAAATAGTGATATTTTACCTTCAAAATAGCCACTGAGAACCAAACTTTTCATTTCTAAGCCAAAAAAGACATAAACAATTCAAACAAAAATTTAAAGTTTTTCTAAAACTCCAGACCAACGAATCAATTCCTCCCCCTACTGTCTAACAATGTTCAAAGCCGCTCAACCGTGGTCACACAACAGGAAAAAAATTACTTCTAAACTATTAAAATTTTCCTTCTACCATAATATTATACTCAGCTTATCAACATTACTATTTACAATATCAGCCTCTCTAAATTACTCTTTTTCAACAATGTCAACATCACATTTGGTCAGAAATACAAGAACCCATAACAAATTAACATATCAATTTTTTTTATCATCTTAATTTATCTCATTCTATAACACAAAATTCACATACTCCATTTCTCCACTAATTATTTTCTTTTAGTACTCGTCAATATAATTTCCATTCATACCTAATTCATACCATTAAACAACTCAGTCATGTCATCATTATACAATTCATCATCCATAAAAAAATATACACCCACTCAAAACACAACACAAATACTTAAAAACACTTAAAAATTGCATCAAATCCAACTTCACAAAAATCATTTAAAAGTTATGCAGTTATAAATTCTTATTTTAAAATAAATTAAATGATCAGTTTCCCTTATCTTAAGGAAGACTCTTATCACTGTTCTCCTCCTTACACAATGTTTCCACTTATAATGGTCCTATACTCATAACCCAAAGACTAAAATCAACAATTGAATAATGATTTAAGTTATGAAAATGCATATAGAAAACAGAAGAATCATATACATTCAGAGAAAACTACATGCACTAGAAGAAAAAAAATAGAGTTTCTTTATGAGAAGAGGAAAGTTTGAACTTATCCTAATAAAAGATTGATTGACTTATATGGTAGAATTTTTGATATTAATTATTTTTATGACTTTAGATCTTTTAGAGGAAAAATGCAGGAGATCAATTTATTAAGAAGGAAGAAGATTGAAGATCGAGAATAAAATGAGTTTCTATAAGATTTATGCAAGCCACTTCTATTCTTTAAAAACCTTTTAAAAACTTTTAATTTCTTTTATAATATATAATGTTATTAATTCTATTTTTTTCTAATCTATAATCAGTTTCTCACAGCATAAAAACTAAAACTATATTTGAATAGTTTTATGGTTAAGTATGTTTAAAACTACAAAGTAACGCCCAAATGTTATGTAACTGTCATGTCACACAACATGTTGGAATCTATATAAACTTACTAAATCCTGTGTTATTTTCCTTTATATATGTGTTAATTAGAAGAGTGAGTGAATACGTGCTTACAGCCGAATGACAACAGTTATTTGGGAAAAGGAAATGAAGATGTGACATTAAGGTCTTGATGAAATTAAAAACTATCTGCGGCTATCCAGTGTTTGGTGCGCATCAGCTACACCACTCCTCCGATTTTTATATAAGATAAAGTAAAAAGTATTATTTTTATTACTTCTTTTTTATTAAAAAATAAAAAATTAATCTACTTTAATTCTATTTATAGAAAGTTTGTCAACTTTGTAAATTTTTTTTGTCAAAACCTCATTTTCCTTTTATATAAACACCACAAAAATTCACATGTCCTGTGTTAGTGAGTTGTCAAGTGAAGTTGTCTCCGCTTGTCGTTATCATACTCAGTTTCCTCTGTAATATTTAATTTCCATTGTCTTTTCTAAAACCTTAACCAATGGAGCCCAGCTATGAGCCACCGTTTTAAAGTACGAACAAAACTAATCACCACTACTCACTCAGTTAGTCCGCGAAATTCCCACGGTTTCACTTTTCTATACTACATTTGTCTCCACCTTACTCCACAATCCCAACCCCTTCCTTTCTCCATGTATTTAAACAAAGCTAGAGTATAAACAAGGTAGCCATGCATGCATCTTAAAACACATAATACCACCAAACTGTCTTATTATATCAATATGATTCTATATATAAATAGGACACTCATAGTTGACCCTAGAAATTTCCCTAACAAATCTACCTAGTCCTCTCATTACCCCACGTGCCAAAACCCTCGCTTTACTTTGCTTTCTTTCCAAACATGGCTTCATCCTCATCTTCATCAAAGAGACATCCACTGTACCATGGAATCCGTTGCCGCGGAGGAAAATGGGTCACTGAAATCCGTGAGCCACGTAAGACCAACCGCATATGGTTGGGCACGTTCCTCACGCCGGAGATGGCCGCCGCCGCCTACGACGTGGCGGCGTTGGCTCTCAAAGGCGGCGAGGCGGTTCTCAACTTCCCGGACTCAGTTGCCAAGTATCCAGTTCCCGCGTCCAAATCCCCTGCGGACATCCGCAGCGCAGCCATTGCTGCAGCAGAACTCATGAAGTCTGAAGTCAGCCGCAACAACGTTAATGCAGTAGCTCAGTCTGATAACACAGAGGGTGATGGTTACGGTTACGATAATGCTGTTGGTCCCTCGTATGAAACTGAGTTTGTCGACGAGGAAGCCATATTCTCGATGCCGAGTTTGCTGGTCGACATGGCTGAGGGAATGTTGCTAACCCCTCCCAGAATGAGCTCACCCTCTGATTACTCGACCGAAAATTTTGTTGGAGAAAATCTGTGGAACTTTTGATCCATCTATATATATTAAGTGATTAATTAAAATAATATATAATGGAACATAACTCGGAAAGTTGATGTAAATTAATTAAGTAGGGCTACTTTGTTCTGAGACCATGTGTGTCTCCGTGTGTTTTAGTAGGTCTACTATAATTTATGTGTGTGCTTGTTTCCATGGTTGTGACGAGAATTCGTCCTCACTGGCCATGAAGCATTCGTATAGGAAGTTTTTCTATGTTTTGCTTTTGGTTTTGTGATATGATGTGTGAGGCATTTGTATGAAACTTTTTCTTTTCTCTTTTTGAATAGTACAGGCGCGGTTTTTGCTTCCGTTGTTGAAGAGTACTAAAACTGGAAAAAAGAGGGGGACATAACGGAGTAGGTTGAGACATGAATAAGATCTCTCCATTGCGACGCTAAAGTTTGAAAGCGCGTTGTTGATGCGCTGTCGCGAGAACAATATGTACTAAGCCCAAATTTTATTTTATTTTATTTTATTCTCACTGTATCATTTTCAGTACTCTTCTTTTTTATAATAAAGAAAGAGAGTATTATAATTGATCTACTTAAAAATTATAATAAGATGTACGGAGTTGAAAAAAGAAAGGTAGAAAGGTACAGGAAGATAAAGAAATAGATAAAAAAAACGGACTATTAAACATGATGTATAATGTGTGATGGAAAAAAGATTAAACAAAAAAAAAAGGTACCAAACATATTTTTGTGTTCTATCCTTTAAGTTGGTCAAGATACTGGATCACCAATCAGCGCTTTATTAGTAGTTTTTATTATTCAACAAGATCTTATTATAAGGTTTTGTTTATGTGAATGAGAAAAAAAAAGGTTTTATTGCAGTTTTTCAATTCAACTCTAAAAAAGTCAAAATGGAAAAGATGTCCAAATGAAGAAGGGTTTCTAAAAGTAATAAAGAAAGAAATATAATATGATTTGGAAGAAATTATATTTTATTAAGAAAAGTGTGAATGAACGTGATTATTGGTATTTGGAATTTGAGATGATACTATAACAAGAGGAAAAGACCAGTGGTCCCGTTATGAGATATTGTGATGATATTGGTTATTGATTAAACATTCCCACTGTTTAGTTGTCTGAAATCATGGAGGTGACCTTCCTCTCCATTTTTCTTTTCAAGTAACTGTTACTACATAAACGGTACCTGAAATTTATAAAATATCCATCAAATCTAAACCGTGTACATGTGTGTGATGTTTTTCACATTTTCAAAAGAAAAAAAAAATGTTTACTTTTATCCTTTTTTCTATTTCTTTTTTATTTAACATCTATAAAAACGTGAGAATGCATCCGTGCTAAATTTATTAAATTCTCATTAACAGTTGATATAACTATATCACAGTGAAGCACCTAAAAGTAATTTCATATTCAAAGAAAATAATTGATGTGGGATATAAATAAATAGTAATTGTAATTATGTGTAAAAAAACTGTCTCGGATATAGAGACCTGATACCTATCTAAAAACACTCAATTTGTCTTTACTCTTTCTTCGTTTGTCCAGACAATCGGGATATCTGTCTATAATATTCCGTTGCTTAAGTCAGTTCAAGTCCGTTCGGGTGAATACAATTAATGCTATCATAAATGTGAAGTAAAAGTTCTTATCTTACCTTGGTTCCTATTAATAGTGTTTGACATGCGCATGTGATTAAGGTTTTCTTAATCACAATCAAATTGTTTTTTAAACTTGATTAATGACTTCTATTACTTTTAATTTACATATTTAGTTTTGATGTAGCCGCTGACCGAAGAGTCATGCATGCTGTCGAAGTCCTCATAATTATGGCGACAAAATTCCACTAGAATGAGCGGCTATGACCGCTCGGGTCGTGGGCTCCCTAAAATCATTCCAGAGAAATTGTCACATCAACAATCCACAGGATTATCCACTTATCCTTGAACCGTCTGACTGAAGGTCTGGCTAGAATGTCGATAGGTCATACGGTACAAAAACAATGTGAAATACATTGTTGTTATCCAAAGAAAAAAGAAAGATGATGCACAAATACATTCATCTAACTTAAAAATACATTTGAAAACAAAAATAAAAAAATTATTAAATATTTGTTCAATCCCATCCATTCTTTTGTAAACCTTATCATATATACTACTAAAAAAATTCATACTTTTTACCAATTTTATTTTAAAATATTTTGCATAAGAAATACTTATAAATTTTGTTATGAAAAAAATGTACAAGAAATTACTACCAATTTTTTTATAAAATATTTTGTATAAAACACTTTTCGCAAAATATTTTGTAAAAAATATTTACAAATTTTATAATTTTATAGAAAATAATTATTTACGAAGCAATTATCTACCACTTAAAAGTTTTAGAAAAATGGTAAAAAACATTGTATAAATGGTAAAAGTTTTTAATAAATTTGTAAGAAAAATCTTATATAATATGAAAAATATTATAAATGATAATTGGGAATGTGATATCCTAATTTTGTTACTTTCCTCACTTGTTATAGAGGTTTCATCTATAAGATGTTGATGGTTGACCTTGTCATATTAATAGACATTTTTAACATTAATCACATTTAAGTTTTTTCAATGATGATCTTTCACTAAATCAATTTGACCACCCTCGAATGCTTGTGCTCAACAACCAAGTTCAAACCATGATTCTCCAAAATACAAGTTAATGAGAAGGGAAATCCCATTAATATTATATTTTCTCATACACTACATGCTATTATATAATCAATTAATCTCAATGTTACTTTTCAGGGTCCAAATCACAAATATGTGTTCCAGTATTAATAAGAGATTAAGAATATGATTGTAGACATATTGTAGAAATATGTCATCGATAGTCAAACTATCCACTACCACCGTACACATTATTAAAAAAAAAACAAACAAACACCATTAACGTGTTTCAGAAACTTACCTCTAGTGGTCGGAGACACAGTGGTTTCAAGAGTATGTGTGAAGCTTTAGCAACCTCCAAGTCAAACGACAACCAATAAAACAGAAAGAGGAAGCAAGGTTCAACAGTGAAACAAACACATTATACAAGTTTGACATTCTTTAACACCTTATGCAGTGAATCTTTAGTCAAAACTATTGGAGAAAATAGTTGTACATTAACCATGAAAATATTTTCACCTACATGGTTAAATCTAAGCACATGCAAAATTATCAACTGTCCAATGCCAAATTGTATATGTTTTATCTTTTTCACGAACTTGACATGGATGAAAAAGGGTGGTAGAACCCACAAACTTTTTCTACCTTTCTTCACAAATCAGTAAAAACAAAACCACTTTGACAAATAAGTGTCCTTCTTCCTCCAAAACTATGAACACGAGGAAACAAATCAAAGCTAAGTAACAAAATTGTCCATAAAATAGAAACATTTAAACACTTCCTTTTATTTTCTCGAGTGAAAAATAATGGCATTTAGATCTTTCAAGTACATCTTATTCTTTAAATTCTGTTCATGAAATAAGTTAGACTATAATTTGAATTCACCGAAAACCTCTCTTAATGTTTTTATAAATATATGTCTCCTTTACTCTTAGATGCATTGTGCTCATAAGATGGGTATATTGTATAAATTCATTTTTATTTTGATGAAATATTTCCTTATTAATTAGGTACATATAGGAGTATACAATACTCAATTTATATTAGATACGTGGATTTACATATCTGTTATGTCCTCGTTCATAGATATGTCCGAATACTTATCTCCATCTTTATCTCTATTTTTGTTTAAATTACTTAAGTACAATAGTTTATGTTAGGAATCCAAGTGTGAGTCTAAGTCCCACATTGACCAGAAATGAGAAAGTAGAGCACCATATAAGGATCAAGGCCCATAAACCCATTGCCTTAAGGTTTTGGGTTGAGAGTGGTGTCAGTATCTTATGTGGTTAGGCTCAGGTCTCATTGGTG